>ENA-ORDP01000566-ORDP01000566.1-marine-sediment-metagenome-genome-assembly--contig:-NODE-566-length-23586-cov-4.137478_pt1 | contig 23586 bp, 14 predicted proteins | sample MGYA00248627_ERZ508539 | MGnify/ENA primary metagenome ERZ508539 (study PRJEB26208, sample SAMN05571518) | marine sediment metagenome | biome: deep sea; feature: Hydrothermal vent; material... | reverse complement strand
TTGGAGGCCGGGGTGACAATAAGGATCGGTGTCCGGAATGACCGGGACGGGCCGGCATGACCGGGAGGGGCCCCGGCATGACTACCGCCACCTTCACCCGCGCGGGCGCCTTAACGCCCCAGGTTGGCGTCGCTTTCCGCCTGTTCGAGAGAAATAACTTCCTGTTTCTGCGGATTCCAGAGCGGCGATATTTCGCGTATCGTGTTTATGATCCTCGGCAGGTGGCTCATAACGTAGTCCACATCTTCTGTCGTGTTGCCGCTCCCGAAAGAGAATCTTAAACTTCCGTGGATGATCTCGTGAGGAATGCCCATCGCCATAAGAACGTGCGACGGGTCTAGCGAGCCGGAGGAGCATGCCGAGCCGGTAGAGATGGCGATTCCCACCATATCCAGGTTTATAAGGAGCGCCTCGCCCTCCACGCACTCGAAGCTCATGTTCAGCGTGCCGGGCGTTCGCTCGGTCGGGTGGCCGTTGAGCCTGACGAAGGGAATCTCGTCGGTTATTCTTTTTTGCAGGTCGTCGCGCAAAGATTTAACATGTTCTATGTATGTGTCCATGTTCGCCATTCCGATCTCGACCGCTTTGGCGAAGCCGATGATCCCGGCCACGTTCTCCGTCCCGGCGCGTCTGCCGCGCTCATGGTGTCCACCGTGAGCAAGAGGATGGATTTTCGTCCCTTTACGGATATAAAGCGCGCCGACGCCTTTGGCCGCGTAAATCTTATGGCCGGAGACCGACATCATGTCCACACCCAGATCGTCTACGTTCAGAGGAATTTTACAGAAAGTCTGCACTGCGTCTGTGTGCATTAAAACGCCCCGCTCTTTCACGATCCCGGTGATTTTTTTAACCGGCTGGATAGACCCGACTTCGCTGTTGCCATGCATGATCGACACGATAATCGTCTCGTCGTCTATCGCCTCGCGGACAGCCTCCGGATCAACCATGGCGTCGGAGTCTACTTCCACTATCGCGCTCTTGTAACCGTTTTTTGAAAGATATTTCGCGACTTCAAGAATCGCCGGATGCTCGATGGTCGATGTTATTATCCCTCCACCGTTCGGCCCTCTGGCGAATGCGGCGCCTTTAACGGCGAGGTTGTCCGCCTCTGTGCCGCCGCTGGTAAAATATATCTCCGAAGGATCGGCGCCCATGGCATGGGCCACGGTTTCCCTCGCCTCCGATATCTTCGCTTTTACACTGCGGCCAAACTGATGGACGGATGACGGGTTGCCATATTCGCTCTGAAAAAAAGGAAGCATCGCCTCTAAAACTTCTGGATGGACGGGGGCGGTGGCGTTATGATCCAGATATACTCGGCGTAATTCGTTCATACCAGTATCTCCATTGTCTATAGTTGCGCCGAACAGACTGCGGCCCGGCGGCGGGTTGCTTTATATTATAGCTTTATTTTTCAAACACGCCATTGCTCAATCCTCGTCTCGACTGCGGGCCGGGCCATATACGACCAGGAGCCGTGGCCGGATTTGCGGCGATACTCAATCTTTACCGAGGCTCCGCCATCTCCCTTGCAATAGCGGGCCACCACCTGGCCTATATCGGACAGTTGCTCATTTCCGAAGGAGCCCTGGGCGACGCAAAGCGGGCCTTTTACATCCTCGTCTGCGGGATGGAAGAAAAAATCATCATCTCCGGCCATTTTCTCCAGCCTGTCGTTTTCGGCTTCGTCCCTTCCGACAATCAGCTTGAGATCATCGGAAAGGCGGAAATGGCGCCCAACGCGAAGAAGCCTCGCGTCTTTCACATCGGCCGTCTCGTCATGATCCAGAAGATCGCGCATCCTGCCTGCGAAATGTTGATCCGTCAAAAGGCATCCGCCGGAGGAGCAGAGGTTTTCGGTTACGCCAAAGTCTTCTTTGAATATCCGTATCTGCTCTTTCCTGGAGCGGCCCTGTATCGCCAGCATCTTTTCCCTGTCAATGATTCCGTCCAGCTCTGCCTGGGTGGGGGGAAGGAGCTTTGCGCTGAGGGGCTTTACCACTTTGCCGGAAAGGCCGGATTGTTTTTCGATGAGTCTCATCGTGTTGGAGTTTTGCGACATCGGCCTTTGCCCCACCACTTCACCGGTGAATATAAAAGCGGCCCCCACCTCCTCCATCACTTCTTTCGCTCTTCTAAAGATCATGATCCGGCAATCTACGCACGGGTTCATGTTCTTGCCATATCCATATTTGGGGTTTCGCACCATATCTATATATTCTTTCCCCATAAACTCCACCCTGACACGTATCCCCAGCTCGTCGCCCAGCCGCTTCGCCTCGTTTTTGCACCCGTGGTCTTTTCGCGTGCATGTGCAAAAAGGGCTGGAGAAATTCAGGGCTGTAACGTCGAACCCCAGCGAGATCATGATCCTGGTGGCCAGCGCGCTGTCCATTCCTCCGGAAAGAAGGCTCAGGGCTTTAACTTTCATCTTATTTCCACTCCGTCAGTAAAGAACTTCAATATAGGCCTGATCGCGGAGCCGCTTTATCCACGCGGTCCGTTTCCTCTGATAACGCTTGTTATAAAGTTTTGACCTGATTTTATCGGCGACTTTATCGAATTCGACCGGTTTTGCCTCCACCCTTTCGGTTACCTTTATCAGATGCAGGCCGAATGGCGTGTGGATCGGCCCGCCAACTTCGCCCGGCTTCAACGAAAACGCCACAACCTCCATGTTCGGAAGCATCTTTCCTCTTTTGAACCAGCCAAGATCGCCGCCTTGCCTGGCGGTGGAGTCGTCTGAATATTCGCGCGCAAGCTCCGCAAAATCGGCGCCAGAGTCTATCTCCTTTTTTATCGATCTGATTTTTTCTTCCGCAATACCCTTTAGCATAGAGCCTGCGTCCTTGGTCAGAGTAAGAGCTATATGGCTCACCCTGATTTTCTCCTCCGACATGAATTCGGCGATATTCTGGTGGTAATAATCTTTTACCTCCTCTTTGGAAACGCTCACGCCGGAAACCTCGAAGTTGGTTACGCGCCGGATCAGCATCTGTTTTTTGAGATTCTTCCTGTACTTATCCAGAGTTATTCCTTGTTGCTTTAACGCCTTTTCAAGCTCCTTGTCCGAAAACCGGTTGCTGGCCTTGATATTCTCCACCGCTTTGTCGATCTCACTTTCTTTGATGGTTATGGCGGTCTGTTTTGCGTGGAAGGATATTACTTTTTCATCCACCATTATCTGAAGAACGCTTTCCGGCGTTATCCCTCCTTTAGGTGTGGGGATGGAGCCTTTGCGATCAAGTTCTTTCAATGCCGCAAGCTCCCTGCGTAGATCGGACAGCAAAATTATCTCGCCGTTGACGTTGGCGACGATACGGTTCGTTATCTCCGAGAACGCCGTAGCGTAAGTCAGGGCGAGAAAAACCAGGCTCAGGAGGATATTTCTGATAGAACTTCCCGATTTATGGAAATCGTGTTGTTTTCCGTTAATTGTTTGATCCAACTTTTAAATTCCTTCTCTCTTTTCCTTTCCAGCAAAAGCTGGTTTATCCTGTCACGCGCCTCTTTATATTTCATGCCGCGCGGCTTTTCCTTTTTTACGACCTTGAACAGGTGGAAGCCGTATATCGATTCGATCACGCTGGAAATCTCGCCTTCCTTGAGATCGAAAACCGCCGCCTCGAACTCCGGCGGCATCTGGCCCCTGCCAAAAAAACCAAGATCGCCTCCCACCATCGAATCGGGGCTTTGCGAGTATCGCTTGGCTATTTTACCAAAGTCTGCGCCGCCTGTTAGTTTTTTCCGCACTCTCTCCGCCGTAGTCTCATCTTCAACCATTATCTGCATGGCGCGCACACGCTCCGGCCATTTGAACTGATCGGAGTTTTTCTTATAAAACTGTTTTATCTCTTTTTCGCCCACCTTGATCTTCGAGTCGATCTCACGCTCTACAAGCTTCCTCGCTCTCAGGCTTTTTTTAACGCCCTTTTTCCACTCCTCAAAGTTCATCTCGTTTTTCGCCAGGACAAGACCAAGCTTGGCCTGGTCGTATTCGCTCAAAAGGCCGCGCAATTCCAACTCCAGCTCTTTTTCAGAGACCTCTATCCCCAGCTTCTCCGCTTCAAGATAGAGAAGTGACTCATCTATGAGGCGGTACAAAAGGGATTTTTTTACCCTCAGGTTATCCACCGCCGATTTCGCCTCCTCAAAACGCAAAAGGTTCTTGTACCGGTTGAATTCTCTGTCGAGATCGCCAACGGTAATTTTGACGGAGCCCACAGTGGCCACCACATCGTTTGGGCGCCCCAGCCTGGTTTCGCCGCCGTCTCTGGGCTCGAAGTAGGCGCCGGAGCCAAACGCGATTAAACCGGCTAGACCGATCGCAAACAGGAGAGTCTTTTTCGACATAGTTCGTTATCCGGATCGTATAAAAGCGCGTCCCTGTAAAGAGCTATGGCCGCCTTCTTGCCGCCTTGCTCAAGCTCTTTTAACTGGGCGAGGTTGACACGCGCAGAGTTGTTTCTCTTATCCATGGCGATGGCCCTTTCAAGGCTCCGCTCCGCTGTACCGGTTTGTCCCAGGCCAAGCAGGCCAGCTCCCAGAGCGGCGTACCCATCGGAGCTGTCGATCATGCCGACGAGAGGCTTTAGCGACTCCACAGCGGTCTGGTAATCGCGGCGGCCAAGATGGTTTTGCGTCGCTGTGATAACCATATGCCCAAGCTCAGGTTTTTCCTTGAGCCATTGTAACATCATATCGGCGGCCTGCCCCCGTTTTCCGAGCAATACTTCGTTTTGCCACTGCCCGAACAGCGCATATGTGTAGCCTGGAACCAGCCTCAAAGCCTCGTCAAAACATGGCCCCGCCTCTTCGTTCCTCCCTTCGCTTAAAAGAAGAGCGGCCTTGTTGTACCAGGCGGAGAAGATGTTTTTCTGGACAGCGATAGCCCTGTCGAATAAATACAGGGCCTTTTCAACGTCTCCCTCGCGCCGCTCCACACCGGCAAGATTCACAAGAGCGTCGGCGTTTTGTGGATCAAGCTTTAAAGCTTTCTCCAGATATTCGCGGGCCTGGGGAAACTTCTCCAGCTTGTAGCTGGCGTTGCCTATGTAATAAGCCGGGTTAGAGTCTGCGGGATTTAGCTCTAGCGATTTCTTAAACGGCGCGAGGCACTCTTCGAAATTCCCCAGCTCGTGAAGTTGAATGCCAAGCTCGAACCACGCTTTTGGGTCTGCGGGGCGCTCCCCGGCTTTGAGTTTGCAAAGCTTAAGATAGGCCCGCTTCTTGCCCTCCAAAAGCGCTCTGTCCCCCACTTTGCCAAAATGATGAATAACAATCTGTGTCTTTACGACAACCCAACGGTTCGCCGGGTCGGCGTGGGTCACGCTTTCGTGAACGCGCCCCTGGTAAACGATATCCGGGCGGCGCCTGAAAAGACGCATGGCGAAATTTTCTGTATAGGCGGGAAACCGCCCCTCCATCTCCGGGTAGCGCCCTGTCACCGGTTTCCAGTTGTCGTAACCTGCGCCATCGAGATAATGCCGTTGAGACAGAAGATACCCGTCAACCTTATCCTCCCTGGTAAATTCTACGATTGCGGCATGGTCTTTTTCGGCAATCATTTCATCGCCGTCCAGAATTAAAACCCATTCGGTTTTGACATATTCAAGCGCCTTGTTTCTCGCCGCCGAAAAATCATCGATCCATTTAAAATTGTACACACGGGCGCCAAGTCTCCCGGCCAGCTCCGGCGTCCCGTCCGAAGAGCCCGTATCCACGATAACGATATCATCGACTATGGGAAGGACAGACTTAACACAGGCGGTAAGGTTTAAAGCTTCATTTTTTACTATCATGCAAAGCGTCAGGCCCATCACAGCGCCTCCACAAGCTTTTCTAGAAATCTGGTCATACCCGCCGATTTCTCCCGCCAGCCTTTGCCGTTCATTGTTATCTCAATCGCGCTGTCCGATACGAATTTAAACCTGTCGTCAGATTTCAAAGCCGAATCGGCGAGCTTTTCAGGCGCCAGGCCGGTGGAGGGGCTGAAAACAAGATACAGCCTGGAGCCGGTCACATCAACTTTCTCTATTTTCAGCTCTACAGCCAGCGCTTTTATCATCGCCACCGTAAGAAGCTTTTCCGTCTCTTCAGGCAGAGGCCCGAACCTGTCGACCATCTCCTCTTTAATATCCTCGATCACATCTGCGGATGCGGCCGACCCGACCCGGTTATAAAGATCGATACGTTGCGTAAGATCGGGGACATACTCCGGCGCTATCCTGCCTTTGAAACTCAAGTTCATCGAAACTTCCACCTTCTGCTCCACCTTCTCGCCCTTAAGCTCACGGATCGTATTTTCCAGCATCTCGCAGTATGTATCGAAACCTACGGCGTTTATCTGGCCAGATTGCTGTGCGCCCAGAAGGTTGCCCGCGCCTCGAATTTCCATATCCTTGAGAGCCAGCCTCAGCCCGCTTCCAAGCTCACTAAGCTCCTCTATGGCTCTTAGCCGTTTGCGCGCCTGCGCGGTAAGCGCAGAGACTCCCGGCACAAGCATGTAGCCGTATGCGCGGTGACGGTCCCTGCCCACCCGTCCTCTCAGCTGATAGAGCTGGGCGAGCCCGAAATGGTCTGCCCTGTTTATTATGATGGTGTTGGCCGAAGTGATATCCAGCCCCGATTCAATAATGGTTGTGCATACGAGAACGTCATATTTCCTCTCCACGAAATCAAGCATGACATCTTCAAGCTCTCTTTCCGGCATCTGCCCGTGCGCGACGGCCACGCGGGCCTCTGGAACCAGTTTGCTTATGTAACTTGCTATGCTATGAATCGATTTAACCTTGTTATGGACGAAGAACGCCTGCCCCCCCCTGTCCAGCTCCCGTAACAACGCCTCACGTATCGTCTTGTCGGAGAATTTCATTATGAACGTCCGGATGGACTGGCGCTCCGGAGGAGGCGTCTCTATCACCGACAGGTCCCTTATCCCCAGCATCGAGGTGTGAAGAGTGCGTGGTATGGGGGTCGCGGTCAGGGTGAGGACATCAACGCTGTGGCGCATGCTTCGGAGCTTTTCTTTATGCTTGACGCCGAACCTCTGCTCTTCGTCGATAATCACAAGCCCCAGATTTTTAAAATTGATATCTTTTTGCAGTAATCTGTGCGTGCCGATCAGAACATCCACTTCGCCGGACGATGCGCTCTCTACAATTTTTTTCTGTTCTTTTCTGGTTTTGAACCTGCTTAAGACCTCGACATTGACCGGAAACGCCTTGAACCTTTCTGAAAATGTCTGGTAATGTTGTTGCGCAAGAAGCGTGGTGGGAACCAGAACGGCCACCTGTCTGCCGTCGTAGGCGGCCTTAAAGGCGGCCCGCATGGCCACTTCGGTCTTGCCGTAACCCACGTCGCCGCATATGAGCCTGTCCATAGGCCTGCTTTTTTCCATGTCGGCCAATATATCGTTGATGGCGGATGATTGATCTTCGGTTTCGTCAAACTCGAACGTGTCGGCGAATTCATTATGAAAAGCTGTTTCAGGGCTGAACGCCCATCCTTTGTCCAGCTTTCTGGCGGCGTATACCTTAAGAAGCTTGTCGGCCATTTCAAGGAGGCTCTTTTTTACTTTACCGACGGTCTTTCTCCATGTCACACCGCCCATCCTGTCTAAGGACGGCTCGCTGTCCGCTCCGCCGCCGGTAAACTTTCTGACAAGCTCTATGCTGTGCAGGGGGACATAGAGTCTTTGCCTTTCGGCGTACTCGATCTCAAGGTACTCGTCGATGCTGTCGGCTATAATCATCTCCTTCGAGCCGATGTAGCGCCCTATCCCATGGGCGCGATGCACTACAATGTCGCCGTTTTTAAGCTCTGACAGGCTGGCGCCGAAAGTTCGGGGGCGCGATTTGCCCCGGCGTTGAACCTGGCGTATTTTGCCGAAGATTTCATCTTCTGTTATCAGCATCCATTTATCCGTCCCGATCACAAATCCTTCGGCTATTTTGCCGACGGTTACAAACAGATTGCCCTCAAAAAGAGACGGCTGGCTCTTGGAAAGCTGATCGAGCAAAGAGGCCCACTCGTCCGGCTCAAGCCGTCTTGCGCCAAGCTCGTTATCTTTAAGTGTCTTGTCGAGCTTCTCCGCCCCTTTTTCGGTCGCTGTAGCCATCACTATTGAAAAACCTTCTTCCACTTTTTTGCGCGCGTCATCGATGAACGAGCCGATATCTCCTTTGTACCGGCGTGGCGCGTTGGTGGAAATTATGAAAGACGACTCGTCTTCTTCGGATATGGCCAGCTCACCAAGATTGAGCAAGGTCTTTTTATCGATTATCTTCGCTAATTGATCTTCACCGAGAAAAAGCTGATCCGGCGCCGGGGCAGGCTCCTGGTTCAGCGTCATTTCCGAATATTTATCTTCGATAAGGCTGTAGAATTTCTCACGGTGAGCTTCAATACGACCCGGCTCGTCGAGAATCAGGGCCGCCGAGCCGGGTAAATAATCGAAAAGAGAATGGGCTTTGCCGTAAAAGAGCGGCAGAAATTTTTCTATGCCGCTGAAAAACACTCTCGATTTGAGCAACTCCAGAACGCGCCCCCCCTTTCCTTCGCTGACTCCAGGATTTTCGAGCAGGCGCGTATATCCGGACGATAATGTCTCAAGGCTCACGCCTTCGTAAAAGACCTCCCTGAACGGAAGAAAAGTGTACGACTTGACTTTTTTTTTCGACCTCTGGTTGTAAGGATTGAAAAGGCGAATCGACTCTACCCTGTCGCCGTCGAACTCCACTCTTACCGGATAAGCTCCTGCGCCGTCATATATATCGACAATATTGCCCCGGATCGAAAATTCACCCCGCTCCTCGGCCAGGCCGACGCGCCTGTAGCCATGCTCGGCCAGGTGATCGGCCAACGGCTCGATATCCATCTTGTCGTCCCGCTCGATTTTCAACCGAGAGTTACTTAAGGCGCCACGCGGGATAGTTTTCCTGGCTATCGCCTCTATCGCCGTGACAAGGATAAAATTCTTTTTGTTTTCCAGAATTTCTGTTAACGCCAGCAGACGCTGGCCCGATATCTGCGGATGAGGCGACAGATTCTCGTAGGGGAGAATCTCCCACGGGGGGAAATATAGCAGAGGTAACGTGTCTTCATCCTCTTCAACAGGCGGCATGAAAAACTTCAGCGTCTCGTAAAACTCCTCCGCGCGGCCAGCCTTGTCGCACACTACCACCAGGGGCCTGCCGATCCTGCGGGCAAGAGACGCGGTGAGCAGTCCCTTCGCCGAAATCGTAAGACCGTTGGCCGATACGGGGCCTTTGCCCCGCTCCGCATTGGCCAGTACCGTCTCAAGGCCGTAAATAGATACCATTATGTGAACACGCTCAAACTAAAACAGATAAGCGGTATACGCTATTTTAATTACCATATCTTGATTTTCCTTCGGAAACTTGATTTTCCTTCGGAAACTTAATTTTCCGTCGGAAACTTGATTTTCCGTCGGAAATTTGATTATAAACTTTTTTTATTAATTGGCTTCAGGTATGCTACCCGAAGAAAGTTTTTCCCTTCTTTAGACACCATAGGAGGGTTGACGAAGCTTTGTTAAAATATTTCGTAGTCGTCTTCACTCTGGACATCGGAGTTTTCCTTTAGTTTAAGGCTGAACTTACTACATGTTGCGCTGGGTCGTCCGCCTTTTGGACACGATAATCGTTTTTTATCTTTGTTTAAGCGGATATTTCTACCTGTTCGGCGGGTTTGACCTTCATTGGCCCCTTCATATCTATCTTACGGATATGAATAAACCGATTGAGATTCTTACAGCGGCTATCATGGCGCGCTCGCTGATTTTCGGGATTCAATATTTGGCCGTGGAGAGAAAGCGCGTCTTTTTTCTCATGGCTTTTATCATGTCGTCTCTAATGGCCATTGCTGTTGGGGAAGTGTTTCTCAGGATCGTATACATCAACGGCGGCTCAAAAATATACGGCGCGCCGGGGGGAAGGAGGTTTGTCCGCACGTACGATCATGGCCTTTATCGATTCCCCCATGTGACAGGCCCCAAAAAACCTGACATAACAAGAATATACATCCAGGGAGACTCAATCACTTACGGAAATATCCGTGAATGGACCGATCTTTACCCTTATTTACTGCTGAAAAAGCTTAACGAAAAATCGATAAAATATGAAATGCATGTAGATAGTTTGCATGGCAGGGAAATCGACGGTCATCTGGCCGCGCTTCTAAGAGCTGTGTACAAGTATAAACTCGATCCAGATATCATCGTTTACCAGTGGTTTGAAAACGATATCGAGCTTTCTAAATCAAACAGACCTAAAAAAATAAGCCGGTATATAAGGAAGTTGCCCTGGAGCGGCTGGCTCAACGTAAACTCATACCTCTTTTATTTTTTAAATAAAAGACTGAACCAGATTCTCCCCTGGGAAGGCAAAGGCTATATCCAATACCTGACTGATGAATTCGATGAAAAAACCGTCAACTGGTACAGGTTCAGGGCTCTTTTCCACGAATGGGCCACCTACGCCACAGAACATGACAGGCGCGTCATTCTGATGATCTACCCTGCCTTGCCTTTTACCGGCGAAGATCCGTTAAAAACTCTTCATAACAATATTAAACGTATTTGCGGTCGAAACGATTTTTTAATACCTGCGATAGCTCTTCCCCACAATACAGGGATGGAAATAGATGATAAAAGCTCAACTTTCGGAAAAGTCATGAAGGCTACGGCTCTGGATTCAACGGAAGGATTTCTGGTGTTCGGGCCATATATACCGCTTGCCGGGGGTAGGCATACCGTAACATTCAGGATGAAAGTCAGCCGCCTTACGAAAAACCATGTTGCGATAATAGACGCGGTGTATGAAAAGGGAAATAAAATTCTCGCTACGAAAGAAATTACCGGATCCGACTTTACTAAAGCCGGCGCATGGAAAGCCTTTACGATCTCTTTCAATATCCATGATGAGATTATGAAAAATGTCGAGTTTCGCGTTCATTATCTCGGCGGAGCGGATTTGACCGTAGACGAAATTGAAATTCCGACTAATTACGGCATTGAAACCCTCGACCTGACGCCCTATCTTAGAGGTATGGACACCACTGTGAGCATCTTCGACCCTCATCCCAACGAGGAGACCTACAAGATCATGGCGAATGCTCTTTATCACAAGATCGTCTCGCGAAATTTTGACAGCCACTACAATTAGGACGCGACAAGCTCCATGAAAATCGGTGGAGTAAAGATCAAATCGAGGGCCGTGATGGCGCCCATCGCCGGTATCACCGACCGGCCTTTCCGCGCGCTTGTCATGGAGTTTGGCGCCGGGATGGTCACATCCGAGCTTTTAAGCGCCAACGCCCTTGTCCGCGAATCGGAAAAAACAACCAGGATGCTCCCACAGCCGGGCGAGCCGAGGCCTGTATCAGCGCAGATTTTCGGCGGCGAGCCAGATATTTTAATGGAAGCCGCGAAGATAGTGGACGAAACCGATTGCGATATCATCGATCTGAACTTCGGTTGCCCTGTCAAAAAAGTCACAAAGACAGGCGGGGGCGCCGCCCTTCTTACAGACATCAAAAAAGCGGAGCGTATCATAGCCTTAGTCGTAAAGTCAGTAAAAAAACCGGTGACTGTGAAAATACGGACAGGCTGGGATAAAAAAAGCGTGAACGCCGTCGAGATGGCGAAATCTCTGGAGGGCGCGGGAGCCGGCGCCATAACGGTGCATGGCAGATACGCCTCTCAAGGCTATTCGGGCCTTGCGGACTGGGGGCTTATTTCAAAAGTGGCGGAAAGTGTGGAGATCCCTGTCATTGGCAATGGAGATATTGTGACTGTCGAACAAGCTGACGGCAGGCTGAAATCATCCGGGTGCGCGTTCGTTATGATAGGAAGAGGGGCGCTGGGCGCGCCCTGGATATTCCGCCAGTTTAACGAATATAGCAGAGCAGGTTTCTTTGGAAAAATAACCGCCGTGAAAATGGAAACTGTTATACTGCGGCATCTCGACATGATGACCGTCCATTACGGAGAGAGAAGGGCCGTCAGGAAAATAAGAACGCTGATCGGCTATTACACTAAAGGGATCCAGGGCGGCGCCAGGTTTCGTGAGGCGGCCAATAAAACTGCGGATAAAAATTCTTTGAAGAGGCTTATAACCGGCTTTTTCGCCCACAGCGGCGAAGCGGTCTTAACTTAAGGTTTGTTTTATGAATAAAGAGATTTTCAGGGAATATGACATCAGGGGGATTGTGAAAGATGACCTGACCCCGGAAGTGGTCGAAAATATCGGGCGCGCTTTCGGGACGGTGGTTAAACGGGACGGCGGCGAAAAAGTGACGATCGGGCACGACGCCCGCGAGTCGTGCGGCGAACTGCTAAAAAACCTTTCAAAAGGAATCATGGGCGCAGGAATAGATGTAATCAGCATCGGCCTCGTACCGACTCCTCTTCTCTATTATTCACTGCACCATTTAAATCCAGACGGCGGCGTGATGATAACCGGCTCTCATAATCCGCCGGAGTTTAACGGATTCAAGCTCAACCTGGGCAAAAGCTCGATTTTCGGCGACGGCATACGGGCGCTTTCCGGCATGATAGAGAAAGAAGATTTTGAATCGGGCGCAGGTTCGATGTCTGAAGCGGATGTCATCGAAGATTATCTGAGTATGGTCAAAGAAAAAATCTCTCTGAAACGGGGTATGAAGATCGTAATCGACTCTGGCAACGGATGCGGCGGGATTTTCGCTCCGGCGCTCATGCGCGACCTGGGGTGCGATGTGGTAGAGCTATTTTGCGATGTGGACGGATCTTTCCCGAACCATCACCCGGATCCGACGGTTCCTGACAACCTCAAAGACCTTATCTCCAAAGTTAAAGAGACAGGAGCCGACGCCGGGTTCGCCTATGACGGCGACGCCGACCGGATAGGTGTGGTGGATGAAAAAGGCGGGATTTTGTTCGGGGATCAGCTGATGATGATCTTCGCCAGAGATATCCTCGGCCGCAAGCCGGGTTCAGCTATAGTCTACGACGTTAAATGCTCGCAAAACCTTGAAGACGATATAAAAAATCATGGCGGCAGGCCCCTTATAAACGCTACAGGCCATTCTCTTATAAAGGCGCGCCTCTCAAAAGAGGGCGCCGAGCTGGCAGGCGAGATGAGCGCCCACATTTTCTTTAAGGATGGATATTTCGGCTATGACGACGCCATTTTCGCCACCGCCAGGTTTCTGAAAATCATGTCTGAAACCGACATGAAAGTCTCAAAGTTCCTGGCCGATACGCCAACTGTTTTTAACACCCCTGAAATCAGGATCGATTGCCCGGATAATGTGAAATTCGACCTTGTGGCAGACATCACAAAATACTTTAAAAACTCATACGAAGTGGTTGATATTGATGGGGCCAGAGTCAATTTTGAAAATGGCTGGGGATTGATACGCGCTTCGAATACCCAACCTGTCCTGGTGCTTCGTTTCGAGGCCCAAAGCGAGGCGAGACTTGAGGAGATAAAGAAAATAATCTATGACAAATTAAGCTCTTATCCGTCCCAGAAAGGGATGGCCATGCCCTAGATACGTGATGTATACCACCCGGTCAGAATGGGAAGAATTCTTAGAGCATAGAAAAAGCAAAAGCGCCATCTTCGCCCTGCTTGTCATATTGGGCTTTACGGTAATCATCATCCGGCTGTGGCACTTGCAGATCATCCAGCATTCCGCCCTCTCCGACAGGGCGGAGAACAACCGGATACGCCAGGTGACGCTCGACGGGAGGCGCGGCAAGATTCTGGACCGTAACGGCGACGCGCTGGTAGACTCGCGCCCGTCGTTCCAGCTTTCGGTAATCCCAGAGGATCTGGAAAACCCGAAAGAGACTCTTGAGCTTCTAAGCAGGCGTGTTGAGTTTGATATGGACGAAAAACTCAAGGAGATAAAAAAAGCCCGCTCTTTCGAGTCGGTGGTGATAAAGCGGGACATTACCCGCGAACAAGTGGCGTTCGCAGAGGAGCGCAGGCTCGATCTGCCAGGTGTTCATCTGGAAATAAAGGCCATAAGAAACTACATCCACAACGATATCGCCAGCCACCTTCTTGGGTATCTAAGCATAATCACTCCTAAACAGCTGGCCAAAGACACAAAATCTGTCTATTCACGTAACGATTTTGTGGGCCAGTATGGAATCGAGAAAAAGTACGAAGAGAGTCTGAGGGGCCTTAAAGGCTTAAAAAGAATTGAAGTTGACGCCACAGGAAGACAGTTAAAGCTTTTGGGGCAGGAGCCGTCTAAAAGCGGAGAAGACCTGCGTATAACCATCGATTACAAGACCCAGGCCGCCGCAGAAAAAGCGTTCGAGGGAAAAATGGGAGCCGCCATCGCTATTGATCCAGATACGGGAGAAATCCTGGCTTACGTCAGCAAACCATCGTACGATCCGAACATGTTCGCTCTCGGAGTAACGGCGAAAGACTGGAAATCCCTTGTAAACAACAAATTTCATCCGCTACAAAACCGGCTGTCCCAGGGCCAGTATCCGCCAGGGTCGACTTTCAAAATCGTGGTCGCCGCCGCCGCGCTTGAGGAGGGGATCATCAACGAGAGCTCTACATATTATTGTCCCGGTCATTTCAGGCTGGGCAGAAGGACGTACAGGTGCTGGAAAAGAGGAGGGCATGGCTCGATGACCGTTCGCGACGCCCTTATCCAGTCATGCGATGTTTTTTTCTATAACGCCGGTTTAAAACTGGGGATTAATAAAATCGCGCGCTACGCCAACGCCTTCGGCCTGGGGCGTTATCCGAAAATCAACCTCGGCCCTGAAAAAAAAGGCCTTATACCAACAACCCAATGGAAGAAAAAATATCGTAAAGAGCCGTGGATAAAAGGAGAGACCGTATCATGCTCCATCGGCCAGGGTTTTGTGCTTACCACACCGGCGCAACAGGCCAGAATGATAGCCGCAGTGGCCAACGGAGGAACCCTGGTGACCCCCCGGATAATCCCCGGCCAGAAAAATAAAAACGAGAGCGGCTCAGGCCGTGAGCCTATGAATATCTCATCTAACACCATCCAGATAATCCGCGAGGCGTTAAGAGGGGTGGTGGCGGCCCCTCATGGAACGGCCTGGAGGTTGCGCGACGGCCCATACTCTTACGCCGGAAAAACCGGCACTTCGCAGGTTATCCAGATGAAGAAGGATGACCCTATGAAAAACGAGGAGCTAGACTTTAGATTCCGCGACCATGCGTGGTTCGTCTCTTTCGCCCCTTACGATGACCCTAAAATAGCGGTTGCCGTAATCGCCGAGCACGCAGGACACGGAGGCGCGGCGGCGGCGCCTATAGCCCAGCGGATAATGGACACCTACCTTGACGGTATTGAGAAAACCGGAGCTGAAAAACGGATCGGAGCCGGCAATGGACGCCATGTGACGGAGAATATTCATTGATGAGCCAGGGAGAATATCTAAAGCGCGGTTTCTGGCGTAATTTTGACACGACCCTGCTTGTAATCACCATTTTGCTTTGCGCTTTCGGAGTCGTCTCCATATACAGCGCCAACCTCCAGAGCGAATCTCCGTTCTTGCACGGGCTCTACATTCGCCAGATATACTGGATCGGAATTTCGCTGATGGTGATGGGCGCCGTCACTTTAATTGATTACCGGTTTATCGAAAGGATGGCCTATCCCCTTTATTTCGCCGGTGTTATTACGCTTGTAAGCGTAAACTATTCAGGCCGGATCATCGGCGGCTCTCAAAGATGGATTTCGATGTACGGATTCAACCTCCAGCCGTCGGAGCTGATGAAGATCATCGTGATTATATTTGTCGCCAGGATTTTTGACGATATGCGAAAAGAGGGAAACCTCGGCGCGCGCGACCTGATAAAACCGCTCATTCTCGTGTCGATACCGTTCCTGATCGTCGCCAAACAGCCAGATCTTGGAACCGCCGTTATCTACATGATCCTTTTCGCAAGCATAGCTTTTTTTAACGGTATCAGCAGAAAACTGCTTTTGAAAGCGGCCGGAGCGTTGGCCCTTCTCGCTCCGGCGTTCTGGTTTCTCTTAAAACCGTATCAAAAAGAACGGATATTAGGCATTCTTAACCCCGAAGCCGACCCTATGGGGCATGGCTACCACATAATCCAGTCGAAAATAGCGATCGGCTCCGGCGGCATGTGGGGAAAAGGAATTTTTGAGGGAACGCAAAGCAAGCTTAATTTCCTGCCGGCCAAACACACCGATTTTATCTTTTCGGTCTTCTCAGAAGAGGTCGGGTTTGTCGGGTCGATGGTTTTAATCGCTATCTTCTTTCTGTTTATAATGCGTTTTATCGAAGTGATTCTCCACGCAAACGACAAGTTCGGATCGCTGGTTGTAGTCGGAATTATGAGCATGATAGCTTTCAACTTTTTCTATAATATCGGGATGACTCTCGGACTTTTTCCTATCGTGGGCATTCCTCTTCCCTTCATTTCATACGGCGGATCGTCGCTATTAACCAACTTCATCGGCGTGGGACTGGCCCTGAACGTCTCGCTGGGCAGGTACAGGGTTGAGTAGGATCGGAAAGGAGAGGTTCGGGCGGATTCTGGAATCGGTCAGGCGCCCCTCATCATATCTGGGAACAGAGCTAAACTCGTCTCATAAAGACCCGTCGAAAGTAAAAGCCTCCATAGCCCTTGTCTTTCCCGACCTGTACGAGATCGGCATGTCCCATCTCGGCCTAAAAATCCTCTACGGCATTATAAACGCCGAGCCTGACCTGTCAGCCGAAAGAGCGTTCGCTCCTGATGAGGATTTTGCGGAGGCGATCCGCAAAGAAGGCGCGGAGCTGATGTCCCTGGAATCGAAAAAACCACTTAAAGAATTCGACGTTGTCGGGTTTACCATTCCATATGAGCTTTCTTACACGACCATCCTGTGGATTCTCGACCTTGCGAACATCCCTTTAAGATCGGATGAGCGCGGAGACGACGCCCCCATAGTGGTCGGGGGAGGCGCGGGTGTATATAATCCAGAGCCGATCACCGCTTTTTTCGACGTCTTCGCGCTGGGAGACGGAGAAGAGCTTACGCTTTTAATTCTTCGTGAAGTTTTGCGCTCTAAAAACGAAGGTAGAAAAATAACCCTGGAGCGGCTCGCCAAAATCCCTGGCCTGTATGTCCCTTCCCTTTTTGACGTGGAGTATAAGCCGGGCGGGGAGATAGCGAAAATCTTTCCGGTATACGACTGGATTGAGAATCCCTCCCGCGTAACCTTGCCCGACCTGGCCGATTCCACCTTTCCCGTAAAAATGGTCGTCCCTTTCGGCAAGCCAGTTCAAGACAGGCTCAACGTCGAGATCGACAGGGGGTGCACCCAGGGTTGCAGATTTTGCCAGGCAGGCTCCACATACAGGCCGGCGCGCGAGAGGAGCCCGGAGGAGGTAATCAGAATTTTCGGGGAAGCGTTGAAAAACACCGGCTATTCAGACATATCCCTCACCTCGCTTAGCGCCGGAGACTACTCGAAAATAACCGAGTTGTTAGCGGGCCTCATGGACAGGTACGAAGACGAGCGTATATCGGTCTCCCTGCCGTCGATGAGACCGGCCAGCGTCACCGGTGAAATAGTGGAGCAGTTAGGAAAATCGCGCCGATCCGGATTTACCATAGCTGTTGAGGCCGGAACAACGAGGCTTCGAAACGCGCTAAACAAAAAAGTGACCGATGAGGAGATTATCGATACGGCAAGGCGCCTGCTTTTGGCCGGGTGGCGCTCTTTGAAACTATATTTCATGATCGGCCTGCCCACAGAAACCGGCCAGGACATCGAGGCGATCTATGACCTTGCCCTGCGTCTCGACAAACTAAAGGTCGAAAAAAGGCGGTTTGGCGCTATCACCATAAGCGTCTCCAACTTCGTCCCGAAAGCCCATACGGCGTTTCAATGGACAGGGCAGGACACCATCGAAAACCTCCGCGCGAAAAAAGAAAAACTTTTCGAAATGATACGACCTAACAAAAGGCTGAAGTTCAAGTGGAGCGACGCGCAGGCGAGCCACCTCGAAGCTGTCTTCGCCAGAGGCGACAGGCGCCTTGGCAGTGTATTGGAGATAGCTTACAAGATGGGGCGGAGGCTCGACGCATGGACAGAGCGGTTCGACTTCGGGCAATGGGTTCAAGCGTTCGCCAAAGCCGGTATCGACCCGTCGTTTTACGCAAACCGCGATTTTGGCGATGACGAGACCCTGCCCTGGGAGCATATTCAAACCGGGCTTACCAAAAAATACTTCTTAGGAGAGCTTGCCCTGGCCCGCAAAGGGGTGTTGACCGCCGATTGCAAATTGGGCAAGTGCCTGACATGCGGTATCGACCCTAAAACCTGTTTCAAGCCGTATGAGTCGCCACAAGCCAGAGCCACACCGGAAAAAAAGAGGCATACAAAAGAGAGATTCAAGTTGCGCCTCTCGTTCCGCAAAGTTGAAAACGCAAGATTCTTTTCTCAACTCGAAGTTCAATCTATATTCCAGCGCGCTTTACGGGTAGTCAATGCGCCATTGGCCTATTCGCAAGGGTTTTCCCCCCATCCAAAAATATCTTTTGGGCCCGCCCTGCCTGTCGGCGTTGAGAGCGAGGATGAAATGCTCGACCTTCAGCTTACCCGCCGGGTGGAGCCGGAGCCATTTATAGAGAATATCAACCGGGCGCTTCCCGACGGCTTTCAATTCATCACAGCCCGCGCTATACCATTAAATGAAAAATCGATATCGTCCTCGATTAAAAGCGCCGATTTCGCGCTTACCGTCGATGAAAGCCTCGACCCCGATTCTCTATTTTCCGCTGTGACCGTTTTTAATAACAATCAATCCGTTGTTGTCCAAAGAGCGCCGGGCGGGAAGAATATCGATGTACGGCTTTTGGTAAATAAAATCGTTTTCGACAAGCAAACCCGCGCGCTAAAGTATAAAACATCAATCGCGGATAAACCGGCCGTTCGGCCCGACGAGCTGATGGCGGCTATTTTAAAAGACCGTGAATCGAGTGTCGTAAGGAGCGTCCGGAAGCTGAAAACTCATATGAAACATTAGAGGCTCCTCAAACTTTTCGTAAAGCCCGCCACCAGAGCGTCTTTTTCTCTAAAACTCCAACAACTTCGGCGCCCCTCCAAAAGGGGTATTGACATTTTACACTATTTAGTCATAATATTACTATCATTTGACAGGCGATTAATAATTGGTGGGCGCTTGAGATTTGGCGCCTGGATAAAGGAGGCTTTGAAGGGCCGGATGATAAAAGAAGAGAGCGTCGGCGGCATGTTTGGCAAGGTCGTTGAGTTCTTACAGACGACCCCTTTGCCGGCCAGCATTGTCTCCAAATCGGGAGAAATAATCTTTCTCAACCAGCAGATGCTGGATATCATTGATCTTGACGAAAGCAGTAGCGTTTATAAATGCTCATGGATGATAGAAAAGGGTAGCGGCCCGTGCCCCGATTGCGCCGAAGCGCCGGTTCTTGAGGGAAGATGCTTTGTAACACACGAAAATTCTGACGTTACTCTTTTGACGGCTGTAAGAGTACAGCAGGCCAATAACGCCCTCGTGCGCCTTTATTCAAACGGCGCGTCGCTTTCCCCGAATGAAACAGAAATACACACGAACCGTCTCTTGAAAATAGCCTCTCCTGATATGGCGGACGACAAGGCGGATGGCCCCGTCGATTTTAACAGCGACTGGTTATGCGGCGCCTCCTTGTGGCGGATAGTCCAGAACACGATCAAGTCGCGCGATACCCATCCAATGAAAGTTGAAAACCGGGTTAAAAAAACAGTTAACGTTAACGCGACAAATCCTATGCTGGTAGGCCGGACAATTTCAAAAATTCTTTTTGAGCTGTATGCGATGAAAAACCAGGGCCCTGTAATGATCGAAAACCTGGAGCCAGATTCGCCCCCCGCCTCAGCCAACGACCATGTTGTCAGTTTCACTGTTAAAAGCCTGAAAACTCCGGGAAAAGGCCGATCCAGCGAACTGACAGCTATCAATTTGAGGCTTAAACTGTTTTGCGACCGCCTTGTCCAGGCGACCGGATATTGCTTCCCGGAGCCGTCTTTGTTTCAACGTGACGGTTTGCTGACGATCCTGCTCCCCGTTGCTGATCTCCTTGAATCTATCGACAACCAGTTTTCAGGCTTCTCCAATGGCCCATCGTCCTCGCTTTCATTCAGAGAACAGGAGATCGTGGATATGGTTCGCGCAGGTTACGACAACAACGCGATATCATCGAGCCTCGGCATAACCCACGCTACTGTAAAACAGCATCTCAAAGCGATTTACCGAAAACTTGACGTCAACAACCGGATCGATCTTATCTTCAGATAAGCTTTTCTGATATCGATCACTGTCAGCCTGCGTCCGTCAGGTTACATATTCGCCCATGTTTGTATATAATGCCGAGGTTACACAGCCTTACACCGTTTTAACAGATTCATGGCCGATCCAGATGACAGGAGATAAGTCGCTTCGCAAACTCCCTTCCGTAGACCGGATTGTCGGCCTTGCCTCTTGCAAAAGCCTGATAGATCGTTACGGCAGGAGCAGAGTGGTCGGCGCCACAAGAAAACTTCTGGACCATATAAGAAACGAAATCCTGTCTGCCGGAAACGGTGAGGATTACGCTTTAAAAAGCGATGAAGACTTGATGAGCGCCCTTTCGTCACAACTAAAAGAAAGCTCCAGGCCGCTTCTTAAAAAAGTCGTAAACTGCTCTGGAGTAATCATACATACGAACCTGGGCCGCGCCATGCTGGCCGAAACCGCAGGCAAGGCGGCCATGGACACAGCAGTCTCGTGTGTAAACCTCGAATACAGCCTTAAAGAGGGTGAAAGGGGCGAGCGAGACGACATTCTGGAAGGGCTGATAACAGGGCTTACGGGAGCCGAGGCCGCGACTGTGGTCAACAACAACGCGGCGGCGGTTCTTCTTGTGCTAAATACCCTGTCTGACCGCAAAGAGACTATCGTCTCCAGAGGTGAGCTGATAGAAATCGGCGGATCGTTCCGGCTCCCCGAAATCATGGCTAAGAGCGGCTCTGTTTTAAAGGAAGTGGGAACTACCAACAGGACTCATCTTGCAGATTACGAAACCGCCATAACCGAAAACACCGCCCTTATCCTGAGCGTTCACACAAGCAATTACCGTATTATCGGGTTCACTTCAAAGCCGGAGCTTACACAACTTAAAACTCTGGCGAAATCGAAATCGCTTCCTCTCATGGTAGACCTTGGCGCCGGAGCCGTTATCGATCTTGAGCGATTGGGATTAAAAGGAGAGCCGACGGTCGCGCAAACTCTCGATAACGGAGCGGATGTGGTGACGATATCTGGCGACAAACTTCTGGGCGGCCCGCAGGCGGGCATTATCGCGGGAGACTCAGGGATCATTGCCAGGATAAGAAAAAATCCGTTAAAGAGGGCGTTGCGCCTCGACAAAATGACAATAAGCGCGCTGGAGGCGACCTTGAGAATATATCAGAATCCGGATGAGGCTGTGGAGGCCGTCCCCACCCTTCGCCATCTGGGTAAACCGGTCGAAAAAATCCGCGCCGTCGCAGGCAAGGCTGTCGAAATTTTAAAAGATGAGTTCGGAGGGGACGCGGAGGTTTTCGCCGTAGACGACATCTGCCGGGCCGGGAGCGGATCGCTTCCGGAAGTGGACATACCCTCTGTTTCCGTAGTAGTAAGGCATAAAAATATGAATCCAGACGAGGTTAAAAAATGGTTCCGCTCCCTCGACCCGCCGATAATCGGAAGAGTTGAAAGCGGGATGTTCCGTCTGGACATGAGATGCGTCGATGACGCCGGGCAGATAAGGCCGCGCCACGAATCATAATATTTTAAACAGCTGGCTTCGCTTTTTATCTTTATCGGGAGGCAAGATATGAAACGCCGTGATTTTTTCAAATCCGCAGGGTTGAGCCATTAATTTTTGTCGCTCGCTCGCCTCAATAATTTTCGTCTTTCCAGGGCCCGGCGTATCGCAAGACCGAGATCGCGGGAAAGAACCGGTTTTAAAATATATTCGCGCGCTCCGGCGGCCTTGGCTTTCTCGGCGGTCATGCTTTTGCCAAAACCGGTGCAAAGGATAACCGGCAGGCCGGGCCTGATTTCATGGAGCCTGCCGATAAGGACTGCGCCAGTCATGCCCGGCATAGTCTGGTCTGTTATAACAAGATCAAATTTATCTGGCCGGGCTTTAAAAATATCCAGGGCGTCCTGGCCGTTTGCCGCAGTGGTTATTTCATACCCCAGCCGCTCCAGTGTCTGGCGTCCCATATTCAAAAGCTGAGCTTCATCATCAACAAACAGGATCGATTCATCGCCCCTGGGCATAAACTTTGATTCAGTGGATCGTCTCTCTTTTTCAACGGTTGTTTGTGGGAAATATATGGTAAAAGTAGTCCCCTCATCGGGCGCGCTGTAGACTGATATCGCCCCTCCATGACCCGTTACAATTCCGTGAACAGTCGCAAGCCCCAGACCGGTTCCTTCTCCGACAGGCTTCGTTGTGAAAAACGGATCGAAAATCTTGTCCATCACTTTTTTTTCAATGCCGTACCCTGTGTCTGCGATTGTCAGTTTCAGCCTTCCCTTCTGCGTGGCGTTTTCACCCGCAAATGCTTGTTCAACGCCTGTTTCCTGCGCGCTCAGTTTTATCTCCAGTTTTCCACCTTTTTCTCTCATCGCATGCCCGGCGTTGGCGCAAAGGTTTAAAAGAACCTGCTGGATAAGGGTCGGATCCGCCAGCATCTTACCTGAATCGGGGTCTATCGAATGATGAATCTCAATGGTTGATGGAAGGGAGGCCCGTACCAGTTTGATGGTCTGTGTGATAAGATGAGCCAGATCTACAGGACTCATCTCTCTCTCATCTCTGCGGCTGAAAGTGAGTATCTGCCTGACAATATCCTTCGCCCTGGAAGCGGCGCTCATAACTTCCACAAGATTTTCACACGATACGCCTTCTTCTTTGGAATCGCTTATCGCAAGCTCCGTGTAACCGATTATCGCCGATAAAATATTGTTAAAATCATGAGCGATGCCGCCGGCCATGACACCGATGGCCTCCATCTTTTGCGATTGCCGGGACTGGAGCTCAAGTTGGGTCTCTCTGGTCACATCGCGCTGAACGCAGATATAGTTACCAACTTTCCCGGACGAATCGACGATGGGCGATATCGTTGTCTCCGCGTCATAAAAAGAGCCGTCTTTCTTTTTGTTAACCAGACGGCCACTCCATACCTCGCTGTTAAGCAATTTATCCCACATTTTCTTGTAGAATTTTTCACTCTGCTTGCCGCTACCAATTATCCTCGGTGTTTCGCCTTTCGCCTGATCGGCTGAGAATCCTGTAACCTTCTCAAACGCCGGGTTTACATATTCTATTTTTTCATCGCTGTCGGTGATTATAACCAGCTCCGCCGCCTGTTTGATCGCCGCCGACAAAAGCGCTCTTTCCTCCTCGACCAGTTTCTGTCCGGTGATGTCTTCATATGTCCCCAGGATACCAATCACTTTGCCGTCCAGATCGTGAAGAGGGACTTTGTTTGTATCGACCC
>ENA-ORDP01000565-ORDP01000565.1-marine-sediment-metagenome-genome-assembly--contig:-NODE-565-length-23624-cov-10.568840_pt1 | contig 23624 bp, 22 predicted proteins | sample MGYA00248627_ERZ508539 | MGnify/ENA primary metagenome ERZ508539 (study PRJEB26208, sample SAMN05571518) | marine sediment metagenome | biome: deep sea; feature: Hydrothermal vent; material... | reverse complement strand
CAACAGACATTTAACTGCCATGCTCCGCACAGCAGTCAAATGCTAAGATGTTATGTTCTATGAAGATTATGAATGAAGAAGATCAAGTACATAGCCGACTCAGGGGGGCAATATATTCCTTTTTGGGCCTGTTAATAGCCATTATGCTTGGTGTGCTGATTAAGGGAAATGAAATAGATGGGGCTTCAACAATACTTATTATGCTTGCTGTTTCGATTCCATCACTAGTAGCTGTAGTCTTTCTAGATTTTCATCTTCGAGTTCAACAGAAAGTTAAAGTAAGCTTGATCCGGGGTCTCGCATTTGGCCTTGGTTTTATACCTGGTTTACTTGCAATCGCATTCGTAATAGCTAATGTGTCTGTAGCGGCCGCAGTTATTTTTGTTGTGCTGACAGTCATCTGGTTAGGAATTGTATCATTAGTGGCAATTGCACCCGCACTTAGGGAGGTTTGTTGTGAGTCCGAACATAACAACAGCATCGAGAAAGACGCGCAATAAATTGCGCGCTTCTCATGCTGGACGTTATGTAAAAATAGAAATATCATCATATGACGAATGAAAAATATTTAGACGGTATAAAATCAACAGGGTTTGAGCTGGAATTCTTAATCTCAAAGAGCCTTACAAATAAAGGCTGGACTGTAATAAATAATAAATATTATATTGATGATGTCCAAGGTTCGGCGCGTGAAATAGATATATTAGGATATAAAGTATCATTAAAAAATAAGATTCAAGTCTATACTGTTTTAATTATCAGTTGTAAAAAGAATAGCGATAACACATGGGCTTTATTATCTAAATCAAAAAATGAAAATGATCCAAACATAGACTGGAATCCAGTAACTTTATGGTCAAACCATAAAATATTGAAGCTAATGGTTGAGTGCTATAACTGGAAAAATAATTACATAAACGCATCAAGTTCACTTTATAACGAATTGTTTACACCAGAAAAACATATATTCGCCTTTCAGGAATTAAATAATAAAAATGGTAAACCTCAAAATGATAGGGCAATTTTTAATTCAATAGTTACTGCTATGAAATCTCAAGATTATGAAATAGGGTCATTAAATAAAAGAAAAAAAGAAGAATCAATATACAACTTTAATCTCATATCAGTGGTTGACGCACCATTATTAAGAATAAACTATGGAGAAGACAATCCTTATGTAGATGAAATTGAATCTGATATATATGTAGGAAGCTATATAATAAATAAAAAAGAAACCATATCTAGAGTGCATTTTATTAAATCAAATGTATTTGACTCATGCCTTACTACTTATAATACACTTCACTCACATAATATAAATCAATCAGAAACAATATATAATTCATATTTCATAGATTGCTTAAAAGAAAAAAGAAAAATCGAATTATTTAAAAATGAATTTAATAGTAGCCTTAGGTATGAAGTGTACAAGGTGCTAAGAAAATTGAGGTATCCTGATAATGTTGATTTTAAAGATTTAACCGTTTCGTGGGACAGTAATAAGAATTGTGCCTTAATAGAAGTTGATGGTGTCTTTGATGAAAAAGAAGTGAATGCACTTAACTCAAATATTACAATAAAAACTAACGTTGCTGCAGCACTTAAAAAATATTATAAATATGAAAGTAACTTTTATTTCAGTGGCGACATACCATTTTAAAGAATGCATAACACATATGAGCCGTAATCCTGTCAACAGGCATTAGAGATTATTTCAGTTACTTTCATAACCAAAAATAAATCAATGAACGAAATCGACTACTTCATCTGTCATGGCAGCTGTTAAATCAGTCGCTTACAGCAAACACACACGAGGGTCTCTTATTGTGGTCTCACCACCGCCTGTCATTTTGTTTATCCATAAACGTTAACAGGGCCACTAGACATTCATCGGTTAACCTGGCACTGGCACTATTCAAAGCGACGGGTTTAAGCATACCTTGCCTACCCAGTTAGTTTCAGGCTCAGTTCAGGTGTAAACGACTTTGTTCATTGTATGAATGCACGCCAATGGGGTGTCTAATCAAAGCGTCTGGCTCAAGGTTCTGATGTAAAAACCGATGGGTAGCATGGCTAATGGCCAAGCACTTGCACTGTCGATTTGATCTTCAATCCCCTTTTGGGTTGTCGAGTACTGGAAGGCTGGACCGGAAAAGAGCGGTGCCTGTCTGAGGGCATAGCCCGAGTTCACCGCGTCCGGTTCAGACTGAAGCGCGCAGAGCAGCCGCAGGCCAACACAATGGGGGCGGCTTTTCTTTGGTTCGTTTCTTTTATCCGTATAAAAGAAATGAACTCGCACATGAAGGCGAAAAACTCAGATCAATTCAAATAAGAAAATAAAAAGAAATGAAACCCCGGCCGTGCGCCAGCACAAAAAAACCAACCCCCACCCTACTCGTCACTATCATCCCAAACAGGCTTAACCGTATTCCAGCGTTTACAGCCAGGACACTGCCAATGCATGGCGTTCCCACGAAACCCGCAATGTTCACACAAATAGTTTTTTCGAGATTTCAGGACACGCTCAATTATTGCCTCTAAGGTTTCAAGATCAGACTTCGACTGACCATCGGCCTGCACGGCTGAAAGGTGAATCATACGGGACAGGCCGCGCATGGACGGTTGCTGACGCAACTCTTCAATTACAAATTCACGAGCCGCCGATGAGCCCTTACTTGCTTCGATCTCTTCTGCCAGTTTTAACATGACCGGGATTGCACGATCTTTTTCCAGCGCTTCATTCAATAGCTGCAGCCAGCCATCCCGATTTCCGGTTTCTTTAAAGCACTCGGACAGCTGGCCCAGCACTTCTGGTAAATATCTCCGATCCTGGTTTTCTATCTTTTTCCAGTAGCGAATAGCTTTTTTGCAGTCTCCCGCATCCCGCGCGATCTGGCCACGCAGAATATTCGCCCTTACTGAGTCAGGATCCTTTGATAAGGCTTTCTTCAGTAAGGCTTTTGCCTGCTCGGGGTTGTTCCTGCCGATTTCGTCCTCTGCCTGTTCACAGAGAAAATGGGCAATCATTTCATCGGCCGATTCACCGCTAGCCCTGGCAAAACGTTTCGCTGTAGCAATCGCCTGATCCCATTCTTTTTCCTGCTGATAAACATAAAGCAACTGGCGCAAGGCAGGCTCAGGGTCTTTCTCAATTTCGGCATATTCAAGTAACAGGTTCTCGGCCCTGTCCAGCAAACCTGCCTTCAGGTAATCCTGCGCCAGTTCAAACAGTGCCTGACTGCGCTGATGGTGATCCAGTTTTGGCCTTGCAATCAGATTCTGGTGAATTCTTGTTGCACGCTCGATCTCGCCTCTGCGACGAAAAAGGTTGCCTAGCATCAGGTGCGTTTCGACTGTTTCTGTATCAACTTCCAGCACCTTGATGAAAACCTCAATGGCTTTATCCGGCTGCTCATTGAGCAGGAGATTTAGACCCTTGAAGTAATCCGAAGGGATTTCACCTGTACCCTTGCGTTTTTTTGATCGCTGGTCCTGACGAGCGGCAATCCAGCCAGAAATTACGGCAACAGGCAGCAGTAATAACAGCCATGCGACATCAAACACTTCAGATAGAATCCCTGGTAGATAAGGAGCTTTGTTGTTGAAGCTCTTTACTCAGTTTCCGAATTTCTTTTTTTGCCCGCTGTAATTCCCGATACTTACGTAGCTGCGACATTAAGGTCATCAGCATGCCAATCAACATTCCCAGCAGTAAAGTCACCAGCAGGACAACAGCTAGCGGCGCAGATATGGCTATATCCGGGTAGTAATTGAGCTCAACCAGTTGCGGGTTTTTTAGGGAAAATGTGAGTCCAATAACCACAATAACTATGAACAGCAGTAAATATATGAACAGCTTCATGTCATCTTCCTTACAGAATCCATAAGCATTCTACCCGTACGGGGGGAAAATGGCATTAAAAAACCCGCCGTTACTGCAAGTGGCGGGTTTTGAGTGGTTTGTGTCAATCAATAATCAGGTTATGTCAACTCGCTGACGTAGCTCTTTGCCAGGCTTAAAGTGCGGCACATGCTTATCCGGCACAGTCACAGAATTACCCGTTTTAGGGTTGCGACCTACACGCGCTCGACGATGATGCAAAGTAAAACTGCCGAAACCTCTCACTTCGATTCTTTCGCCGCTGGATAGCGCGCTAGTCAGACATTCAAGAATTACTTTAACTGCCAGTTCAACATCACGATAGCCAAGCTGATTTTGGTCAGCCGAGAGTGAATCAATAAGTTCTGATTTAGTCATCGCCGTCATCCGCCCCTAATGTCGTTTATTTTTTTGACAACTGTTCCTTCAGCTTATCACCAAGTGAGGCCATACCGCCAGCTGGTTTTGCTGAGTATTCGCGTACCGCCTCGCTTTCTGCCTCTGCTTCAAGTGCTTTTATGGAAAGAGAAATCCTGCGACTCTTGCGATCTATGCTGGTGATTTTAGTTTCGATAGTATCACCTTCATTGAGTACACTGCGCGCATCTTCAACCCGATCCTGTGATATCTCGGAAACACGCAGATAACCAGTAACCAGATCAGCCAGTTTAATGACTGCTCCCTTGGTATCAACGCTTTCTACGATACCCTTAACAGCAGCGCCCTTCCCGTGCTCGGCAACAAAGCTGGTGAAAGGATCGCCTTCAACCTGTTTTAGTCCCAGTGAAATACGCTCACGTTCTGCATCAATAGCAAGAATGACAGTTTCTACTTCATCACCCTTTTTGAAATCCATCACGACTTCCTCACCAGTGCGCTCCCATGACAGGTCGCTGAGATGAATCAGACCGTCAATTGCACCTTCCAGACCAACAAAAATACCAAAATCGGTAATGGACTTGATGCTACCTGATACCTTGTCATTTTTGTTGTGGGTGGCGGCAAAAGCCTCCCATGGATTGGTTGAACATTGCTTCATGCCGAGAGAAATACGACGGCGCTCTGCATCAATGTCCAGAACCATAACTTCAACTTCATCACCTACCTGAACAACCTTGGAAGGATGAATATTCTTATTGGTCCAGTCCATTTCTGAAACGTGGACCAGGCCTTCTACACCATCTTCAATTTCTACAAATGCACCGTAATCGGTAACGTTTGTGACCTTGCCGATGATACGTGTATCACGAGGATAACGACGCGGTAGATCGCCCCATGGATCTTCTTCTGTCTGTTTGAGGCCAAGTGAAACACGGTTACGTTCCTTATCAAACTTTAGCACGCGTGCCTCAATTTCATCACCAACGCTGAGTACTTCTGAAGGATGTTTGACACGCTTCCAGGAGATGTCTGTGATATGCAGCAGACCATCGATACCGCCAAGATTGACGAATGCACCGTAATCGGTCAGGTTTTTGATAACACCCTTGACCAGTTGACCTTCTTCCATGTTTTCCAGTAGTGCATCACGTTCTGCAGTCAGCTCTTTCTCAACCACGGCGCGACGGGAAACAACAACATTATTACGCGGACGATCGATCTTGATAATCTTGAATTCCAGATCTTTCCCTTCGAGGTAGGTAGCATCCTTAACTGGACGTACGTCAACTAATGAACCTGGCAGGAAGGCTCGGATAGTGCCAAGGCCAACTGTAAAACCACCTTTGACCTTACCGGTGATACGACCGATGACAATGACATCTTTCTCGTGGTCTTTCTCAAGATCTTCCCATGCGCGCACACGGATAGCCTTTTCACGGGACAGGCGGGTAGAGCCTGTGCCGTCTTCAATTGATTCGATAGCAACTTCTACGTCGTCGCCTATTTTTACTGTCAGTACACCATCGGCATCCTTGAATTCACCCGCAGGGATTTCACCCTCGGTCTTCAGGCCGGCATTGACGATTACATAATCATCATTGACATCAACGACCTGTCCGATCGTTACTTCTCCGGAACGCATCTCCGCCTTTGACAGGCTCTGTTCCAGTAATTCAGCAAATGTTTCACTCATGGTTTAAATACAACTCGGTTTGATTGCATCGGGCACGGCCCACAGAGTATTAGTAGGCATTGGTTAATGTTATCCGCTGACCAGCAACGCCCAAAGGCGAATAGACTAATCGTTACAGACTCTGGTACCCGACTTGCTGCCTGACTTGCCCGATCACCTGTTCCAGGCTCATATCGGACGTATCCAGCACAATCGCGTCTGCTGCGGGAATCAAAGGAGAATTCGTGCGTTCCGCATCACGTGCGTCGCGCTCAGAAATCACCGTAAAAAGACGCGGGATGCTATCATTTATTCCTTTATTCTTCAACTGCTTAAATCGTCGTTCTGCCCTTATTTGAGCGGAAGCAGTGAGAAAAAACTTGTGTGTTGCATCCGGAAAGACCACTGTCCCCATATCCCGGCCATCGGCAACCAGCCCGGGTGGCTGGCGAAAATCTCGCTGCCGTTGTAGCAGAGCTGCGCGGATATCACCATCGGCAGCCAGCTTTGAGGCCATCGCGCCACATTCTTCAGTACGTATCGAGGATGATATATCTGTCCCGGCAAGCAGCACATCCGCACCACCGTCAGCGGCAGGCTTAAAAGCAAGCTTTAGCTCTTGCGCCAACGAAACAATTTTTTCCTTATCCTTACTCAATTCCAGACCTGCCAGCCTGGCTGCATAGGCCAAGGCCCGATAAATGGCTCCAGAATCGAGATAATGCCAGCCCAGACTCGTCGCCAGTTGCTGACTGACCGTACCCTTGCCAGAGCCACTGGGGCCATCAATGGTAATCACCGGAATGTCAGTCATTAGCTATATAACCGTTATTTCCAGGCCACAACTTGCAGCTAGAGAATGAAAATCAGGAAACGATGTAGCAACGTTGTCGCAATCATCAATAACAATTTCCGTGTTGCTCATCAGTCCTGCCATAGCAAAGGCCATGGCTATACGATGGTCGCCATGGCTGTCTACCGTGCCACCCTGAATCTGACTACCCTGCACGCGCATCCCGTCTGCTGTTTCGGTGATATCGACGCCTATATTGGTCAGACCCCTGGCCATCGCTGCAATGCGGTCAGATTCCTTCACCCTGAGTTCTGCTGCCCCGCTAAGAATGGTTTCACCACTGGCCACAGCAGCAGCAATAAGAATGGCTGGAAACTCATCGATGGCAAGCGGCACGTGCGCTTCATCAATATGAATCCCATGCAGTGGGGCAGACTGAACAATCAGATCTGCTACCGGCTCACCGCCTACAGTTCGCTCATTCTTCAGTTCTATATCCGCACCCATCTGCTTTAAAATGAAGAGAATTCCCGTTCGTGTTGGATTGATACCGACGTTCTTAATCTCGACCCGTGAGCCTGGTGCTATGGATGCACCGACAATAAAAAATGCAGCAGAAGAAATATCTCCCGGCACTGCCATATCGGTCGCTGTCAGACGAAAACCCGGTTCCAGACACACCCTGGGGCCGTCACTGGTAACGGGATATCCAAAACCTCGCAACATACGCTCGGTGTGGTCTCTGGTTGGGGCAGGTTCAGTAATACAGGTCTTGCCTTCGGCATATAGACCGGCAAGTAACAGGCAGGATTTTACCTGTGCACTGGCCATTGGCATCTGATAATGGATGCCTCGCAAGCCGTTAGCAGGATTAATCTGCAAAGGCGGGGTACCGCCTTTAGCGGTACTGATCTGCGCACCCATTTCGGTCAATGGATCGACAACTCTGCGCATAGGCCTGCCGGACAGAGACTTGTCACCGCTTAGACACGAGGGAAACGGCTGCCCACTTAACAGACCTGACAACAAACGCATCGCTGTGCCTGAATTCCCCATATCCAGGTCATGCTGCGGCTGGCTCAGTCCGTGTAGACCCATCCCGCGGATTACCAGCCGGCCTTCATCCGGTCCCTCAATGTTGACGCCCATTGCACGAAAGGCAGTAATCGTTGCCAGAACATCCTCACCTTCCAGTAAACCGCTGACATGGGTGATCCCCTCTGCCAGCGCGCCCAATATCACCGATCGATGTGAAATGGATTTATCACCTGGAATACGAATGGTGCCTGCTAATTGTCCACCGGGACTAATCTTGAAGCGTTTACTCACCCGTTACTCCACAAACAGGGACTACTCATCATTTCCCACCTTTGTGACATCGGGTAATTTATCACGCGCTTTTTTGGCACGCTGGAATGCCTGCTGCAACTGCTCGCCATCAGCATTTTTCAGCAACTCTCTGTAGCCGGCCAGCTGCTGCTCCATCGACTTGAGTAATGGAATCAGTTCATGCCGGTTGGCCAGGCAGATATCGCGCCACATAACAGGGCTACTGGCAACTATGCGGGTAAAAGCTTTAAAGCCACCGGCTGTATTGGTGAATATTTCTTCGTGGCGATCCTGTTGGGAGAGGAAATCCACCAGTGCATAGGCCAGTAAATGGGGTAGATGGCTGGTCGCCCCTAGCATCGCATCATGGTCTTCCAGCGACATCCTGACCACCCTGGCGCCACAGACCTCCCACATCGCCTGCACCAGCTGAATGTCTGTCTCGGCATTTTCGGGCAGCGGCGTAAGAATCACCCGGTGATCAACAAACAAATCGGCATATGAAGCGGCGACACCGGAATTCTCTGTGCCGGCAATCGGATGCCCGGGTACGAAACAGTCGATCTTATCACCCAGGGCCTCTCGGGCAGCCGTGGCCACACTGCCTTTGACGCTGCCTGCATCGGTGACCACACAATGTGCAGGAATAACATCGGCAATTGCACTTAGTATTGGCCCTATAGTCGATACCGGTGTAGCCAGTACCACCAGATCAGCATCTTTCATCGCCTGCACCGGATCGCTTTCTGCTTTATCAATCACGCCAAGTTGCAAAGCCAGATCCAATGTCTCCTGACTACGTGCCACACCGGTGATCTGGCTAACCGCATCGTGAGCTTTGAGCACACGCGCCAGAGAACCACCGATCAGACCGACTCCTATGATAACGACGTGTCCAAGGCTGCATTCAGACATTCGCTTTTAATACTCCTGTCTCTAATACCCTGTCCAACACTTCGATAAATCGTCGATTTTCATCTTCAGAACCGATTGTTACCCTTAGGAAATCCGGCATACCATAATTTGCAATCGGTCTGACAATCACCCCCTGCTGCATCATCGCCTCAAATAAATCCTGCGCGGGTCGTGAAAAATCAATGGCCAGGAAATTACCTGCCGAAGGGATATAACTTAGCCCCCTCGATTTACAGGCATCCGTTAAATACGTTAACCCTGATAGATTCATTTCTCTACTTTGCCTGATATGTGAATCGTCATCTAAGGCCGCTGCCGCAGCCACCTGGGCCAGAGTATTTACATTAAAAGGCTGGCGCACACGATTAAGGTAATCAGCAATCTCGGGAGATGACACACCATAGCCGACACGCAAACCTGCCAGGCCGAATATCTTGGAAAAGGTGCGGGTCACCAGAAGATTTGGGTAATCATTCAGCCACTGTGTACAGTCCGGGTAATCAGGATAAGCGCTACCGGTGACATATTCTGCATAGGCTTCATCAATCACAACAATCACGTGATCAGGAACTTCGGCAAGAAACGGCTTCAACTCTGCTGCTGCCAGCCAGGTGCCGGTGGGATTGTTGGGGTTGGCAATAAAAATCACTCTACTGCGATCCGTCACAGCCTGCAGCATAGCCTCAAGCTTACAGCCCCAGTTAAGTACCGGAGTTTCTACCGGCGTGCCCCCTACAGCCAGTGTTGCCAGAGGATAAACTGCAAAGGCATGACGACTGAAGATCACCTCATCACCCGGGTTCACAAATGCCCGGCAAACAAATTCAAGGATATCATTGGATCCATTACCCAGCGTGATGCAAGCTACATCAAGATCATGGCGAGTAGCAATCCTCTCTTTTAATCCAGTACCATTGCCATCAGGGTAGCGCGCCAGATTATGGACTGTCTGCATGGCCTTAATGCCTTGTGGCGAAGGCCCCAGAGGATTCTCATTGGATGCCAGCTTGACGGGTCTGGCTATGCCAAACTCAGCGGCCACCTCTTCTACCGGTCTGCCGGGTTGATAGGGGGTAATTTTTCGAACACCCGGGGTGGCCAGATCAGAGATATTCACGTTCACAAATCGAGTACAGATTTCGGGTAGGAACCGAGTAGCTTAAGCATCACTGCCTGCTGGCCAATTTCTTCCAGCACTTCAGCAATCGCTGGCTCAGAAATGTGTCCGTCGAGATCAAGGAAAAAGACATATTCCCATAAGCCGCTATGTGAAGGCCGCGACTCAATTTTACTCATACTGACCCTGTGGCGCGCCAACGGTGCCAGTAATTTATACAGGGCCCCCGCCTCATTCTGGCTGGAAACCATGATGCTGGTTTTGTCTTCACCGGTGGCACTGGTATCGATCTTACCTATTACCAGAAAACGCGTGGTATTATTCGGGTCATCCTCAATATTGGAAACGAGTGATGCCAGTTCATACAGCTCACCGGCCTGCTCACCGGCAATCGCTGCAGCTGTGGAATCTTCTGCCGCGCGTCTTGCTGCCTCGGCATTGCTGCTCACATTTACCTGTTCCACATGCGGCAGATTTGCCGCCAGCCATCTTCTACACTGAGCCAGTGACTGCTGGTGTGAATAGACATGAGTGATAGTCTGTAAGGAAGCTGATTTTGTCAGCAGATGATGGTGAATACGCAGAGAAACCTCACCACAAACTTTAAGTATAGAATCAATAAAATTGTCCAGCGTATTGCTGATCACTCCTTCAGTTGAATTTTCTATCGGCACAACACCAAAGTTAGCAGTCCCCGCCTCCACTTCGCGAAACACATCATCTATAGTGGATAAAGGTTTAATATTTATTGCATAACCAAAGTGCTTTAGTGCAGCAGCATGTGAGTAGGTTCCTTCCGGGCCGAGAAAACCCACAGTCAGTGGGGCCTCAGCAGAAAGACAGGCAGACATCAGGGCACGGAACAAATGTGCTACATCATTGTCATTTAACGGACCATTATTTTTCTCAACGACATGATGCAATACATCCGCCTCACGTTCAGGCCGGTAGAAACTTCCTGTTTCACCCTGTGTACGTTTTGCTTCAGCCACATCAATAGCGATCCCTGCCCGCTCATTAAACAGGTTGAGAATCTTCTCATCCAGCGCATCAATGCGCTCGCGCAGTTGTTTCAAATCTTTCGCAGATGTACTCATATGCCGAGCATACCAGAGGTTCCTTAAACCACACGTACCTTTTTTACACCTTCTATATTTCTAACGGCCTTCATTGCATCATCAGGAATGACGCTATCCGTATCGACCAGGGTGTAGGCTATATCTTCATGACTTTGGTTAATCATCTCGCGGATATTGATTTCATTCTCAGCCAGTACGGTAGAAATCTGCCCCAGCATATTCGGTATATTTGCATGCGTCACGACCAGGCGGTTGACGGCTTCTTTTGCCATCTGCACATCAGGGAAATTGACAGAATTTGTAATATTGCCATTTTCAATGAAGTCCCGCAGCTGATTCGCTACCATGATGGCACAGTTGTCTTCTGCTTCAGTGGTTGACGCACCAAGATGAGGCAATGCTATGACCTTGTCACAGCCTGCCAGTTCGGGGCTGGGAAAGTCACAGACATAGGATTGAATGCGGCCTGCTTCTATCGCACGACATACTGCCGCGTCATCAACAATACCATCACGAGCAAAATTAAGTATTACCGAACCAGGCTTCATCATAGCCAGCCTTTCATCGTTGATCATGTTTCGTGTAACATCAATCAATGGAACGTGGAATGTGACAACATCAACTTTATTGAGCAATAATTCGAGGCTATTGGCTCGTTCCACCTCTGAAGACAGCTTCCAGGCGCCCTCTACCGTCAGGCTGGGGTCATAGCCAACAACATTCATTCCCAAAGTCAGGCAGACGTTGGCCACGGAGCGGCCAATTGCGCCCAGACCAATTACACCAATTGTGCGGCCTGGTAACTCATAACCGGCAAATCTTTTCTTTCCTTCTTCAACCGCCTTTGACATGGCTGCTGCATCAATGCCATCCAGACCACGAACGTAATCCCAGGCAGGTGTAATATTTCTAAAAGCCAGCAACAGACCGGCAACCACCAGTTCTTTAACAGCATTGGCATTGGCCCCCGGCGCATTGAAAACGGGAATTCCCATTTCAGTCAATTTATCAACCGGTATATTATTCACACCCGCCCCAGCGCGCCCAACTGCCAGCAGTGATTCCGGAATCTCCATATCGTGCATCTTGAAAGAACGCAGAATAATGGCCTCAGGATTCTCAACATCTGGACCAAAGTCATATAGGGTCTTCGGCAGTTTTTCCAGCCCAGCCGGAGAGATGTTATTTAATGTCTGTATCTTGTGCATATTAATCCTTTATGTATTACGTTTTACGGTTTATGTTTTCCCGTAATACGTAAAACGCAAACCGTAAAACGATCTTTAACCATTTTTTTTCTGAAAATCCTGCATGTAGCTAATCAGTGCCTGTATGCCTTCTTCCGGCATGGCGTTGTAGATGCTGGCGCGCATGCCGCCGACGGAGCGGTGGCCTTTTAACTGAACCAGTCCTGCCTCAGCGGCACCGGCAAGAAATGCTGCATCCTGGCCGCTATCCGCCATGACAAATGGTACATTCATCCAGGAACGGTAAATCTTGTCGACCGGGTTTGTATAAAAACCGCCGGAATTGTCGATACAGTCATACAGTGCAGATGCTTTACGCTCGTTGATCTCGGCCATAGCCGACAGGCCACCGTTCTTCAGTAGCCAGTCGAACACCATGCCGGCTACATACCAGGCAAAAGTAGGCGGCGTGTTATACATGGACTCGGCCTTATCGTGTACAGCGTAATCCATCATGGCGGGCGTATTCGCACTCGCATGGCCGACCAGATCCTCGCGCACGATAACAATCGTGAGGCCTGCCGGGCCGATATTCTTCTGTGCGCCGGCATAGATGATTCCATATTTATCCACATCTATCGGGCGCGACAGGATGGTTGATGACATATCTGCCACCAGTGGTACATCACCTGTTTCGGGTTCGGCGTCAAATTCCAGACCCCCTATCGTTTCATTCGGTGTGTAATGCACATAGGCGGCATTCTCATTGAGCTCCCAGAGTACACGATCAGGAATGGTCGAATAGGATTCATCTTTGCTACTGGCCACAATATTCACATGCCCATAGCGCGCAGCCTCTTTTATTGCCTTGGCAGACCAGGCACCGGTGTCAAAATAATCTGCCTTGCGCGCCTTGCCCATCAGATTCAGCGGTACCATGGCAAACTGACTGGATGCTCCACCCTGCAGAAATAGCACCTTATAGTGTTCCGGAATATTCATCACTTCACGCAGGCTGGCTTCAGCTTTTTCTGCGATGGATATAAACTCCTTGCCTCGATGACTCATTTCCATTACTGACATGCCGGCACCGTGCCAGTCTGTCATTTCCTGTTGCGCCTGCTCCAGCACAGCCAGTGGTAAAGTTGCCGGTCCGGGACTAAAATTAAAAATTCTGCTCATGTTGATATTCTCTTATATTCAAATCTAATAAATGGTGAAATTTGTTGTGCTGTCATTGCGAGGAACGAAGTGACGAAACAACCTCTAAGTTTATAATTTAACCAGGAGATTGCCGCGCTGCGCTCGCAATGACAAATCATTCGCCTGATGGACTATCTACTGAATTGGCCTCTGAATCATCATCTTCTTCATCACTCTCGTCTGCATTCTCGTCTTCTGACTCACACACTCTGGCAAGGCTGACCAGATCCTCTTTTTTACCCAGGCCAATCAGGCGAACGCCCTGGGTGTTTCGACTCATGACAGATATCTCACTGATACGGGTACGAATCAATGTACCACCACTGGTAATCAGCATCACTTCGTCATTGTCCTCAACCAGTTCAGCTGCAACCACATCACCATTTCTATCTGATGTCTGGATAGAGATCACACCCTTGGTCGCACGCCCTTTGCGCGGGTAATTTTCCAGCAGCGTGCGTTTACCATAACCCCGGATAGTTGAGGTAAGTATTGATTTAGCAGAGTCTTTTTCCGGGTCAACAATTATCAGTGAAATAACAGCATCTCCCTCTGCCATTTTAATACCACGCACACCTCGCGCGGTCCGGCCCATAGCGCGCACAGTCGTTTCATCAAACCTGACGGCCTTACCCGAATTAGAAAACAGCAGGATATCCTTGTTGCCATCAGTAATACCAACGCCGACCAGGCGCCTGTCACCTTCCAGGTCTACGGCACGAATACCGCTGTTTCGGGGCCGTGAAAAATCAACCAGTGGTGTCTTTTTGACCAGCCCGTCTGCCATCGCCATGAATACATATTTATTTTCTTCATATTCACGAATCGGCAATACGGCGGTGATCTGCTCACCCTCTTCCAGCGGCAGCAGATTATTTAATGGTCGTCCACGTGCCATACGCCCGGCCTGCGGCAGCATGAATACCTTTTTCCAGTACACCTTGCCTACAGTAGAGAAACACAGAATTGTGTCGTGTGTATTGGCAACAAACATAGTCTCGACAAAATCTTCTTCCTTCACTTTCGTCGCACTCTTGCCACGGCCACCACGTCGCTGAGCACTGTAATCTTCCAGTGGCTGTGCCTTGGCATAGCCACTGTGGGAAATTGTCACCACCATGTCCTCCTCGGCAATCAGGTCTTCATCGGTAAGGTCTTCATAGCTCTGAACGATTTCGGTACGGCGATCATCGGCGTATTTATCACGGATCTCTATCAGCTCTTCGGTAATGATCTCCATCAGGCGTTCAAAATTATTGAGAATTTCCAGTAGCTCTGCAATACGATCCAGCACCTGTTCGTATTCGGTGATGATCTTTTCCTGCTCCAGTCCGGTCAGACGATGCAGCCGCAGATCAAGAATGGCCTGGGCCTGCTTCTCTGACAATCGATACTTCCCATTCAGCATGCCAACATTTTCTGGCAGACCGTCAGGGCGGGACATCTTGGAACTGGCACGTTCAAGCATGCCGGCGACAACACCTGCCTCCCAGTCTTTCGCCTGCAGTTGCACTTTCGCCTCAGCCGGGTTTGTGGCTGCCTTGATCAGAGCAATTATCGGGTCGATATTATTGAGTGCTATCGCCAGCCCTTCGAGAAGGTGGGCACGATCTCTTGCCTTGCGCAGATCGAAAATAGTACGCCGGGTAACCACTTCTCGACGATGACGGATAAATTCTTCCAGCATCTCGCGCAGTGAAAACAGGCGTGGCTGGTTATTCACCAGTGCCACCATATTGATACCGATCACCAGCTGCATGCTGGTCATCTGGTAAAGATTGTTCAGTACCACTTCAGGCACTTCGCCACGCTTCAATTCGATCACTGCGCGCATGCCGTCTTTATCAGACTCATCACGCAGATCGGAAATACTGGTGATCTTCTTATCACGCACCAGTACGGCCATTTTCTCCAGCAGCCTCGCCTTGTTTACTGTGTAGGGTAATTCGCTGATGATCAGTGCTTTGCGATCACCATGTTTACCAATTGGCTCAATATCCACTTTAGCGCGAACATGTATACGGCCTCTGCCAGTCTTATAGGCCTGCAGTATCCCGGTAGCACCATTAATGATCCCTCCGGTTGGAAAATCCGGACCGGAGATATGCTCCATTAGCCCTTCGAGGCCAATATCTTCATCTTCTATCATCGCCAGGCAGGCATTAACTACTTCACGTAGATTATGTGGAGGAATAGTAGTTGCCATGCCAACGGCAATACCTGCAGAACCGTTGACCAGCAGATTGGGTACCCGGGTTGGCATCACCAGTGGCTGAGTTTCAGTCTCATCGTAGTTGGGGCCAAAATCTACCGTTTCACGATCAAGGTCAGCCAGCAATTCGTGTGCGATTTTCGACAGTCGAATTTCGGTATAACGCATGGCAGCCGGTGAATCACCATCTACCGAACCAAAGTTTCCCTGCCCATCCACCAGCATGTGACGCATGGAAAAAGGCTGTGCCATACGAACGATGGTGTCATAGACAGCTGTATCGCCATGTGGGTGATATTTACCAATCACATCACCGACCACGCGCGCGGATTTCTTGAAGGGCTTGTTCCAGTCGTTATTGAGTTCGTGCATGGCATACAGCACACGGCGATGTACCGGCTTTAATCCGTCCCGTACATCAGGCAGTGCGCGCCCTACAATGACACTCATGGCGTAGTCCAGATAGGACTGGCGCATCTCCTGATCGAGGTTGCTGAGAAGTGTTTCCTTAGCGAATGATTCCATGCATTTTCCGCAGATTTATAGACCGTTTGAGCAGCAGTATCAGGTATTCATGGCACCGTAGAAACCTCATGGGACACAGCTTCCCAGAGCCCTTGTTTGAATACCCATAAAAAGGGTAGATTCTACCACGAGAGGCAGGAGATATGCACACCTTCAGGCTACCGAAATATACAGGGATGGCAGGATTTATTACTGATCATTGTGGCTAAAAGATAGCTATCTGATGCCTGGGTTAAAATTCATGCAAGTTTGAGCTATCTACATGGGTGATTTTGTGATTTACGCTGATTTGTGAATCCCAATGAGGCCTTTACCTGAGATGAAAAAGAAAAATATGACGTCAGAGATTAAGAAAGGTAAAATGGCGGGTTTACCTTTTCGATTACAGATATTTCTGAAAACAGGAGACATTCCATGAGACTTATTCTTTTAGGCGCACCGGGTGCTGGCAAGGGCACTGTTGCCAAACTTTTAACCCAGCTTGACGGTTCAGTACAGATTTCTACTGGCGACATACTGCGCGGTGCAGTTCGTGACGGCACCGACCTCGGAAAAGAAGCCCAGGGTTACATGACCCGCGGTGAGCTGGTGCCTGATTCACTGATCATGGGTATCATGGGTGAACGTCTGCTGGAAGATGACTGCAAAAGTGGCTTCCTGCTCGATGGCTTCCCCCGCACCATCCCACAGGCCGAAGAACTGAAAACCCTGCTTGAAAAACTGAACATCACACTCGATTTTGCCGTTAACCTGAATGTGCCGAAAGACGTCATTCTTGACCGCCTGACAACCCGCAGAACCTGTTCCAACTCTGAATGCCAGGCCATCTACAACATCAAGAGCATGCCTAGCAAAGTTGAAGGTATCTGCGACAAATGCGGCAGCCCGACTATTCAGCGCGATGACGAAACAGAAGAAGCCATCACCAAACGCCTCGATACTTTCAACGAACTGACCGCCCCACTGGTAGACTTCTATAAAAATGAAGGCATGCTGCTTGACGTCAATGCAACATCCAGTGATGTTGTTGTTAACACAATTAAGGAAAAACTTTCGTCTTAACGGCGGGACTAACTAAGAAGTATTGCTAAAGGCCTCCAGTTTGAGGGCCTTTTTTATGCTTATAAAGCAGGGGAAAGGGTGTTGGTCATTGCTAGATCAACCCCACAGAACCCGCATCTTCTCTACGTTCGGCTCTCTGACAACCCCCTTCTCTGTCACTATCGCATCAATCAGTGTAGCCGGGGTGATATCAAATACCGGGTTCCAGGCGCTGGCTTGTGCTGCAGCAATCCTCTGCTCACCCAGAGACAGAATCTCATCTGGATCACGGCTCTCTATTGGGATATCCTGACCCGATGCCGTGTTTGGATCACAGGTTGAGACCGGCGCTACAACCATGAATTTGACGCCATAGTAGTGTGCGATAATAGCGAGATTACATGTGCCAATTTTGTTGGCGACATCTCCATTTGCAGCAATTCGATCAGACCCCACTATGATCCACCCAATCCGACCACTGGCCATCAGAGCCGAGGCTGCCCCTTCAACAACAAGACTGGTCGGGATACCATCTTCGATTAATTCCCACGCCGTCAACCGGGCACCCTGCAACCAGGGGCGTGTTTCATCAGCGTAGACAGCGTTGATACACTTCTGCTGCCAGGCACTTCGAATAACCCCTAATGCTGTGCCATAACCACCCGTCGCTAAACTGCCGGCATTGCAGTGTGTAAGAACACCCTTGCCCGGTGTTATCAATTCAGCGCCCAGTTCGCCCATCCGGTGATTGGCGGTAATATCTTCTTCGTGGATTGCTTTGGCTTCGTCAAGTAACAGTGGTACCGGGTCACCCTCTACTCGTTCAAATACTCCAAGCATACGGTTTATAGCCCAGACCAAATTGACTGCTGTTGGACGAGCATCCCGCAACAGCTCAAGATCTGACTGAATCGATGTCTGCCAGTTATCTGGCGATTCTTCATAACGTGATCGTGCCGCCATAGCGATACCGTAGGCTGCGGTAATACCGATGGCCGGTGCTCCTCGAACCACCATATCGCGAATGGCGCTTACAGTTTGTTCTGTATTGGTAATATCGAGCCAGAGTACTTTGTGCGGGAGCAATCGCTGATCGAGTAGCGACAGGTTGTTGTTTTGCCATTTTATGGCGATGACTGAATCGTTGGGTTTCATGTATATTTTCCTGATCTTTTTTTATTTGTTTACTCAATCTGCGCTTCTCGACAAGCCTGAACGGGATTATAAGATCAACATCAACTGCAAGATCAGAGAAAATTGTAGGTTCGAATTCATTCGGACAAAAACAGCGCGAATGAATTCGCACCTACAGAAAAATTAGTCACATCACGGATGCAGGACCCAGGTTTTGACCTTCCTTTCCTCTTTCCCCTGGTATTCCCTACATCCCATTACCAAACATATCATTCAATGTAACACCCGACTCCCTGACAGGCTTCAGTGCACCAGCGTATGCCAGCAACACGTCAAGTGTCCAACCTATCCGCTCACGAAAATAACCATCAGTAGCCTCATTATTTTCCGACGGATCTTCATTCAGTACACTCTCAACATTGCGAACAATAACGTGTTCGGGGATATAACAAATGCGGCTATTCTTATAACTACTCATACGTAATTCTGCGACCGGATACGAACCGCCATCGGTTGACGATACAGTAACAATCATCGCCGGTTTATGACCCACATCGAAGCGACTCAGCATCAGGAAAAAGTTCTTTAACCCGGCAGGGACCTGACCATGCCACTCCGGAGAAACGATAACCAGTCCATCACAGGACTGAAGTTGCAGACGGATTGGATTTAAGCGTTCTTCCCAGGCAGGTTCTTTATCCCAAATACCCTCTTCCCAGAGAGGCAATGGATTATTTGCCAGAATATATATCCAGGTATCGCTACAGTGTTCTTTGCCTGACAGTGTCTTTTCAATGAACCGAGAAACCTTTTCGCTTTGGGAATTGTTGCGGTGGCTACCGCTGATGATTGCAATCTTCATATCAAAGGCTCCCTATCCTTATATATTGCCGGTAAAGTGATTAAAATTTATACCTGAATCCTGAACAATATCAATGATCATTGTTTCATCCAGGTCAATTTCACCCGCTACAATGTGCGGATAGAGTTGTTCCACGACCTGCTGCACCATCAGCATACCCTGTCTCTCACGCTCCTTCATTTCGATATCAATATTTTTGCGTAAATCATCAAGATAATTATCCAGTACGTTCTTTTGCTTATCTAGATCGAGTAAACGAAAGATATCAGTGAAGCTAAGATGAATAGCGCTGCCCGTACCATCAGATTTTTCTTCTATAGCAAGATTTATTGGACCATTAATATCCATTTTTACTCCTTGAGGTGTCCTTAACGTATGTTCTCTTCAGCCACCAGGACAAGGGCGATTTCGTCACCGTCACAAATCATATCTGCCATGCCAACAAAACGACGGTTTACTGTAATCTTGAGGGTTCCGGCCAATGCCTTTTTCCATTCACCCCGGCGTGTCATTAGCCAGGGAATAAGGTCATCAATGGTCGCTACTTCGTCCGGCAAGCTAATCGTCTCACTTTCAAGACCCAGTCGTTTTGCCAATGCAGCAAAATACAGAATGGTAATCGTCCGCTCGTCCTGATCATCCTGGCCCTTTTCAGATACTGGGGGGTCTCGGTCTTCCCAGTCGCTCTTCAGGTTTATTGCCATATCATAGAGTCGGGCCCAGGAATAAATACCGGTTTCGTGGCCATCATCGAATATGATCTGTAAGGCGTAGCTACCAACGGGATTAATGGCGTTAATATTGACGTCTTCTTTCCCTTTAATAACACTTCCCATTGCCCTGTTAACCTTTTCTTCCGCGGCCGGAGAAAATGCCCTGAGATATTCACAGGGTAGATTAAAAATATCCCCATTGGGATAAGTAATTTCCAGATAACGGGATTTTTTGTGCAGTTTAATACCAGTTGGAACCTGGATGGGCTGGTTATCTTCTTGTGTCACCTTGATTTATCCGAATTATTTTTTGACTATGCAGAGATCTTAGCATTTGCAGTGATTTCTTTACCTGAAGAATCATACCGTAATTCTATAGGGTACCCTATTAATTATGGATAGATCAGATTGCGTTCCAAATCGTTCATATCAAGGCATGGAATTTAAGCCTGTTTTGTCAGGTTCTCCATCATTCTAAACAATATGTGGTTTACCTCGCTGAATCTTGTTGAATCGGCGAGGATCTCAGCTTCAGACTGGACATAAGTTGAACCATCCAGCTCATCGCTGCAATTTTGCACCAGCAAAGCAGTAGAATCCCGTGTTGTTTCAATGTGAAATTGCAATCCAATCACCCTGTTATCAAGGATAAACCCCTGATTTTCGCAGGCCTCACTGGCTGCGAAGTGTCTGGCACCATCTGGTATCTCAAAGGTATCACCATGCCAGTGAAATACGTTCATATTTTGAGGGAAAACATCTTTTAATACATTTGAAAGGTTTTTTTCGTCTATTGTGATATTGAACCAGCCAATCTCCCTGTATTGATTCTTTTTCACTCTTGCGCCCAACGCACGAGCAATCAGCTGGGCCCCTAAACAGATACCAAGGATATATTTACCCGCTGCGATGGACTGCTGAATGAATCTTCTTTCTTCTTCTAGCCACGGATATTGCCGAACATCCTCCACGCCCATAGGTCCACCCATAACTACAAGGAAATCAAAATCATCCAGTGCTGGTAGCGAATCAGCCTGAAAAAACTTCGTAGTTGTTAACGTATGATTTCCATTATAAATCCAGTCCTCTATTGCCGCTGGACCTTCAAAGGAGACATGCTGAAGTATGTGAAAATGCATAATGCCTTACCTTGATTATCTGATTTAGAAAACTGGTAAAGTATAGTAGTAAACTATAATGAAGGCGATAGATAACCAACCTTATTCTTATTGCTGGCCACCTTATTAGCAAAGATCAACCCGATGCAGAATCTGGACCTTAGCGACTTTATTACACAACACCGATTGCCTGAGAAATATGTCCAGGAAGCACAGCGCTGGTTCTTCCCTGTCGCCGATACTATCGCAGAACAACAAAAAAACATGGACAGGACAATTATAATTGGTATCAATGGGGCGCAGGGATCCGGTAAAAGCACGCTGGCTGATCTACTCGCTTTGGTGCTAAGTGATAAGTATCAGCTAAACGTCGTTGTCTTATCGATTGATGATTTTTACCTTACCCGGCAACAGAGGGAAACACTGTCCAAAACTGTACACCCTCTTCTGGCTACCCGGGGCGTTCCCGGTACGCATGATGTAGAACTTGCCATTGACACGACACGAAGCCTCTGTACCAAGGGTACTACTTCCATCCCGCGTTTTGACAAATCCATTGATGATCGTTTTCCAGAGGGAGAATGGGATCAGGCAATTTCAAAAGCTGATGTTATTCTATTTGAAGGCTGGTGTCTGGGCGCCGAGCCTCAGTCGGAAGAGGAATTACGGGAACCTGTCAATGAACTTGAGAAGAATGAAGACTCAAGTGGAAGCTGGCGACAGTATGTAAATCAACAACTGCGTGATGTTTACCCGGAATTATTCAACATGATTGACTCCTGGATTATGCTGAAAGCTCCTTCCTTCGACTGTGTTTACCCATGGCGCCTGGAACAGGAGAATAAACTCAGAGGGTCACTGTCAGGATCAACACCCAGCACGGACAAACTAATGTGTGAACAGGAGTTAAAGCGCTTTATACAGCACTATCAGCGTATCACCGAACACCTGCTGGAAACCCTGCCTGAAAAAGTGAATTTCCTGTTTGAACTGGATGAACACAGAAATATCGTTAAATCGTAAGTCGTAGGTCGTAGATCCACAGATTTGAACCTAAAACCAAAATGGTAAAGATTCTGACTTCTGACCTTCGACCTGCCGTCTCCGAGAAACACTTGTCAATAACAGCACAGGGCAAGGCATTCTATGAATTGATTCTATTTAGGAACAGTAAAGTATTCTTTCATTAGGTGTCAGCTTTCTTTACAGCAACAATTTCAAACTATCTATTATATTTCATGATGTTATGTGAACATTGCACGGTTAATGCAATTAGGGTGTCGTAAAACCTTACATAATCTGTTAATCAGGAGAATCCAGACGAACATATATATTCTTTACTTATTTAACGAATACAATATCTTAAAGCTATATAGCTCATATTGGCATTATTTTTGCTTATACAATGTAAGAGAACTCTGACTAACCTGACGTAGTATTCCTTCAATTTCAGGTTAAAAGAGAAGGGGCAAGAGTAAATGAAAAAGTTCAATTTAGTTGTTTTATCCTTTAGTTTTTCTTCAAATTGGACAAGAAGAGCATATTCAAAAGATTTCCCCGTCGTCATTTGTTTTGATTCTGTTGTAACCATAATTTTATTTAATTAAATTTTCAATCGGCGTATTCAATGCCTTTGCGATTTTTTTTAACGTATCGACTGTTGGATTTTGCTGTTTCCCAGCTTCAATATTAATTATTGTATTATTAGAAACATCCGCAAGACGAGCTAGCTTTTCTTGCGATATCCCCAGTTTTTCTCTTAGTTTTTTAATTTTGATTGACTCTACCATATTATAATAGTAAATTGTGGATAATTATATTTGTATCCAATTTCCAATGGTTACAATATAATATTACCAAAATATTTGGACATAGTAAAGAATTAAATCCAAAAAAATAAACTCCGCTCCGCCGAAGGCGGAGAAAAAAAGGGGCAAAACAATTGCGCCGTAGGCGCGGAAAAAGAAAAGAAATTGGGTTAGCGTTTCCGCAATTCTGCGAATAGCAGAAAGGTGGAGCGTTCGCTTAAGCTTGCATTACCACGCGCGCGGAACGTGCGTTAGTCATTGGGGTTTTGTTCAAAATGGGTTCTAACTTTTTTCAGAATTGACCGCAAATGAAAAAGTAATTGGATGTGATTAAGCATTCAATTACTATATTTCATTCGGATGAAGAGGACTTGGTGTCAGCTCACTAAGTTCATTGTTCGTCCTCGTTCCTCGGACTCCAATTCATTAAGTGGCTCCTGCCCGAACTCCCTCGCCCCGACTGCAAGTCGGGACTCAGTCCGTTTTTCAAGCCCTCTCTCACACTCATAATATACACACAAAAAACAACCCCTTGGTCGGGGTTATCTTTTGTGTGTTGCAAAGGAGAGAGGACTTGGCGTCAGCTCACTAAGTTCATTGTTCGTCCTCGTTCCTCGGACTCCAATTCACTAAGTGGCTCCTGCCCGAACTCCCT
>ENA-ORDP01000564-ORDP01000564.1-marine-sediment-metagenome-genome-assembly--contig:-NODE-564-length-23683-cov-4.206873_pt1 | contig 23683 bp, 23 predicted proteins | sample MGYA00248627_ERZ508539 | MGnify/ENA primary metagenome ERZ508539 (study PRJEB26208, sample SAMN05571518) | marine sediment metagenome | biome: deep sea; feature: Hydrothermal vent; material... | reverse complement strand
GGTGCCCGTGGTGCGGGTTGGCGATGCCGAAGAACGAGCCGGCGGTTCGGGGAACGTGGCATTGAATATTGCCGCCCTGGGTGCAAATATTGAAGTCATGGGTTATACCGGTGACGATGAAGCCGCCGATGCTCTGCAGGTGATTCTGGATTCAGCGGGGGTTAGTTGTGCCTTTGAACGTATCCCCGGCAGTCGTACGGTGACCAAGCTACGTGTTATTAGTCGTCACCAGCAACTGATACGGCTGGATTTTGAAGATGGTTTTATCGATCAACGATCTGGTTTACTGGAAGCACGTGCCAGTAAATTAATGGAAAAGGCCAGTGTGGTCGTATTATCCGATTATGGTAAAGGCACCTTGCGCGATATGCCCGCTTTGATTACCGCTGCCCGTGCCGCAAATACGCCTGTCCTGGTTGATCCCAAAGGAACGAATTTCAGTGATTACAGGGGCGCAACCTTGGTTACGCCCAACATGTCGGAATTCGAGGCGGTGGTGGGTCACTGTACTTCAGATGAAGATGTCGAGGCGAAGGGCATGCAACTTATTGATCAACTTGATCTTGAAGCCTTGCTGGTGACTCGCAGTGAACGTGGTATGACACTGATACAAAAAAATCATCCCATTGTACATTTGCCTACCAAAGCACGAGAAGTGTTTGATGTCACCGGTGCGGGTGATACGGTGATCGCCATGGTGGCGGCCGCGCTTGCGGCGGGTGAAAATTTGGTACATGCGGTGATGCTTTCGAACCTGGCGGCCGGTGTTGTGGTTCGCAAGCTAGGTACCGCGACCGTTTCTCCCGCCGAGCTACAGCAGGCCATGCGTGGTGAAGCCGCACTCAGCCGAGGTGTTTACAATGAAGATGATTTGGTTAATGTGGTGAATCAGGCCAGGCAGCATGGTGAACGTATCGTGATGACCAATGGGTGCTTTGATATTTTGCATCCGGGTCATGTGTCTTATTTGCAAAAGGCCAGAGCAATGGGTGATCGTTTGATTATTGCAGTGAATAACGACGATTCGGTGAAGAAATTGAAAGGCCCTGACCGTCCGATTAATACCCTGGATAGACGCATGGCGCTGTTATCTGCGTTGGAGTGTGTAGACTGGGTTGTGCCATTTACAGAAGACACACCGGAACGCCTGATTTGTAAAATTGTCCCTGATGTGTTGGTGAAAGGTGGCGATTATAAACCGGAAGATATTGCGGGTGGGGATTGCGTGAAAAAGAATGGCGGTGAAGTAAATGTCATAGAATTTATCGAAGGTCATTCGACGACCGATATCATTAAAAATATTCTGAACGGAAATTAATTATTATGATTATTGTCACCGGTGGCGCCGGTTTTATTGGGAGTAACATTGTTAAGACGCTTAATGAGCAGGGCGAGACCGATATTATGGTTGTTGATAATCTAAAAAATGGTGCCAAGTTCAGGAATATTGCGGACTGTGAAATTTCAGATTACCTTGATAAAGATGATTTTATTGGGCGGGTAAAAAATAACGAGTCGTTCGCTAAAAAAATCGATGCAATATTTCACGAAGGTGCCTGTTCTTCCACCACTGAGTGGGACGGTAACTTCATGATGAAAAATAATTATGAGTATTCAAAGAGCCTCCTGCATTATTGTTTAGATAAAAAAATTCAATATTTATATGCATCCTCTGCTTCGGTCTATGGTTCCGGTACCGTCTTCAGTGAGTCCAGAGAATATGAAGAGCCATTGAATGTCTATGGATATTCCAAGTTTCTATTTGACCAGTATGTACGCCGACATGCCAAAGATGCGAAGAGCCAGGTGGTCGGCTTCCGTTATTTCAATGTCTATGGTCCTCGCGAACAACACAAAGGTACGATGTCCAGCGTGGCTTTTCATCATAGTAATCAGATCAGTGAGACCGGTAAGGTCAAGCTATTTGAAGGTTACGATGGATATGGCAACGGCGAACAAAGTCGGGATTTTGTGTACGTCGGTGATGCGGTTGCCGTCAACCTCTGGTTTATGCAGAATCCTGATAAATCAGGTATCTTTAATCTAGGTACGGGACACAGTCAGGCCTTTAATGATATTGCCAATGCGGTGATCAATTTTCACCAAAAGGGTGAGATTGAATATATACCGTTTCCTGATCATCTAAAAGGGGTTTACCAGAGTTTTACCGAGGCAGATATTACCGCGCTGCGTAAGGCCGGTTATGATGCCCCATTCAGATCGGTTGAAGAAGGTGTGACGGAATATTTACAGTGGTTCCAGAACCGTAGCGAAGCGTAGGGAATGACTGTAGCGAAGCGGAAGGAATGCTGCGTGATACGCGTAGCGCTTCGAGGCAGTGACTGCATGAAGCTCTTCGAGCTTCAAAGCACGCGGCTAAAATAAATTTTATCAAAGATAAAACAGATTGAGCAAGGGAATAAACCGGGAGTCTCGTTATTAGTGAACCCTATCGTATATTAGTCTCAGGACCAGCCTGGGTCGGCGACATGGTGATGGCCCAAAGTCTTTTCATTGCGCTCAAAAAAATACACCCTGACTCTGAAATAGATGTAGTGGCACCAGCCTGGTCAGTACCATTATTAAAACGCATGCCTGAGGTCTATAGAGCTATTGAAATTCCTGTTGGTCATAGACAGTTAAAATTATTGGCGCGTTACCGTATTGGCAAATCCTTACGTGATCGTTTTTATGATCAGGCAATCACCATACCAAGATCGTTTAAATCCGCGTTGATTCCTTTCTTTGCCAAAGCAAAAAGGCGTACAGGCTATCGTGGCGAAATGCGATTTGGTTTACTCAATGATATTCGGCGCTTAGACAAAATGATATTGAAGCAAACGGTACAGCGTTATGTTGCATTGGCTATGCCGGTTGCATCAAACCTTTCGGTTGATGCGGTCGATGTTGCTTTTCCTTCGCTGAATATTGATCTACAAAATCAGAAATATTTACAAAATAAACTAAATTTGAAAACAGACAGGCCGATAGTAGGCTTTATGCCAGGTGCAGAGTATGGGCTCGCCAAACAGTGGCCAGTGGAATATTTCAGGGAGCTTGCTGGTTTATTGAACAAAGACAACATCGATGTATGGGTTTTCGGATCCAAAAAAGAAGGGGAGCTGGGTGAGGTCATCGCCAGTGACAACTCAAATGTTACCAGTTTATGCGGCAAGACAAGCATGACAGATGTTATTGATTTGCTTGCTTTGACTAGTGATACTGTGACCAATGACTCTGGTTTGATGCACGTAGCGTGTGCAACCGGGAGACGAGTTATCGCCATATACGGATCATCTGATCCAAAATATACCCCCCCTTTATCTGATAATGCGGTTGTTGTGTATAAAGGGCTGGAATGCAGCCCCTGTTTTAAAAGGTCATGCCCCTATGGACATACGGACTGTCTAAAAAATATTTTGCCCCTCGATATTTTTAAAAAATTGGCTGACGCCTGAACGGCCTATTATGAAAGACATAATTACAAAACATTTTAAATTCAATTTCGAGACCAGTTTGTATCTTTTGCTATTTCTTTTTCCGCTGTTCGCACTAAGTGTCCGGCATTGGTCAAGTATCACCTTTTCGTTACTAACCTTGATGGGAATTGTTTATTATTTTGTCAGACTGAAGAAAGAGCCCGTAGAGCTCCATAAGTATGAAAAAATTCTTATGTGGTCCCTGGTCGCATATTTCATCTCTTTTTTATTATCGATGAGTATTCATTACCCGGACCGTTTTAGTGAAACTCAGTTTGGTAATGAGGTTCGCTTCATACTGGTTATTCCATTGTATTTTCTGTTAACAAAACACCCTGACGGATTCCGTTGGCTGGTCTATGGTGCAGCGGCATCTATTTTTATCAGCTTCGGGTTTTGTTTATACGAGTTGTATATAACAGGACATCCAGTATTTCTTGGTGAATACAGCAAACTATTCACTGGCCCGATCATCCTGATCTACCTGGTTCTCGTCTTGAGTTATTTTATTCCAAAGTTGACCCGGCAGAAACTGGGCCTGTGGTTTTTTCTGATAGTTCTCTGTATTATTGCTACCTTTAGTATTATTGCCTCTGAGGTCAGGGCGGCTTATATTGGTTATCTTGTTTTGTCTATTCTATTCTCATTATTGTATGTGCGTGGTTGGAAAAAGTATCTTTCTCTAGTTACTCTTATTCTGCTTACAACCACGATAGCAATAACATCGGAATCGATTAATTTCCGTATGAAAACGGCAATAGACGATTTCATGACGTACATAAGTATGGAGAATCAGGCCGATGCACGTGATAGTAAAAAATTTGGTAGCGTAAGTGTTCGACTAGAGCTTTGGCGGGCGGCCCCTCTATTTGTAAAAAATCATCCTGTTCTTGGTGTTGGAAATGGAAACTTTAGTAAAGAAATTAAAGAATACATCAACCAGGGATTAATACACCCGGCCGTATCAGGTTACGATCACGCTCACAATGTCTTTGTCGAGGCAACTGCAGACAAAGGATTGTTAGGACTAATCATAACTTCTATGATTTTCTTCTTTCCATTTTTTATCTATATTAAAACGTATCGGCATAGTAAATTTTCTGCACTCAGTGGTATCGTTTATACTGTTGTGATGTTTATTATATCGATGAATGAGGCGGCTCCTTTTAATAAGTCTAATTTCGTGGCAACATATTTAATCCTGAGTCTGGTCATCTTTCAAAATCATATGAAAGAATTAAAAATAAAGTCATTGGGCTGATGGTGTCAACCAGTATGAAATCGTTGTCCCAACAGTACGGGCGACAATTTATCCTGTCTGATGCGGCTGCTCCTAACCATATAACGCCTGACTGGTTTAAAACAGAATACTGGCAGCAGCATGGTGGGATTAGTCCTGTTGAACTCGGTCGTGGAGCAGCGTGGTTTATTCATGCGCATGAACAGGATCAACTGTATGTGCTACGCCACTACCGGCGCGGTGGTCTCATTGCCAATATTTCTTTAGACCATTATCTATGGACTGGTTTGGATAGCACACGTGCCTGGCGGGAATGGAAATTATTGGCCCACATTCAAGGCTGTGGTTTGCCCGGGCCAAAACCCCTGGCGGCAAGAGTGGTAAGGCACGGATTATTTTATAGCGCGGATATTATGACCCATAAACTTGGCGATACGGTTACTCTGTCCAGTTATTTGTCAGACGCTAAACTTTCAGCGTCGAAATGGCAGTCTATTGGAAGTTGTATCCGGAAATTCCACAATGCGGATATTTATCATGCTGATCTGAATGCACATAATTTGTTACTGGATGACAAAGGGCGTGTTTACATAATCGATTTCGATAAAGGCCGAATTGACATGGGCTCATCCTGGCATAGTAAAAATTTACAACGCCTGCACCATTCACTGGATAAGCTTTCCAGGCAAACACGGTCATTTAATTTTACTGAAGATAACTGGGGTGAGCTGGAACAGGGGTATTCCAGCAGGGCTAATCATGGATAAGAGGACAGTGTTTTTGTAGTTCGAACAAATAGTCATCGACAATGTGTTCATGTTGTTTGACAAGCTCTTTTCCATTTTCCCCCAGACGCTTTACTTTCGCATGATCTTTCAGCAAATCAGAAAGGGTGGCAAGTAATGTATCCGGATTGGTCACCTGGATAGCGGCATCTGCCTGTAGAAATTGCTCCGCCTCCATTTGAAAGTTCTTCATATGGGGACCAAAGATGACAGCTTTACCTGCCTGTCCGGCTTCAATAATATTTTGACCCCCATAAGGCTCAAAAGAGCCACCCATAATGACAAATTGTGATTCGTTAATAAAGTTACCTAATTCTCCAAACGTATCTGCAATATATATCTCTGTGTTTTGATCTAAAGAATCCTGGTAACTGCGTACCGCTATCTTGTCTGATATATCCCGTAGGTCAGCCAATATACTTTCAAGACGGTTTATGTGCCGAGGTACGATAACCAGCAATGGTTTTTCGCCTGCTATTGACATCCAGGTTTTTGCAATCAATTTTTCTTCGAAATTTCTTGAGGAGGCAAGCAAGACATAGGCCTGCATCAATCCAGGGGTTTGTATGTTTGAGGATAATTTTGCCGCAAATTTTATATTTCCAACGATGCTTACATTTTCAGGTTTTGCAGCAAAGTCTATATAACGATCTGCATCTGTCTGAGAGCGTGCCAATATGTGGGTGGCGTATTGGCATGCCTGATTGATCCAATATTTTACAAGCATGGGGGCGTTGATAGAGCGTTCGGATAATCGTGCATTGACAATTATATTTGTTATGCCCTTGTAGAAACAATACTCGAAATAGTTAACCCAGGTCTCGGTTTCCATGATCAGGCTGCATTGTGGGTTCACGTGGGATAGATATTTATATACAAGCCAGTGCCAGTCGACGGGCATGTATCGATAATTGACCTTGTTTCCAAAAAATTTTTCTGCCGCACTGCGTCCGCTTGGAGTATTCATGGTAAATAGGATTTTGATGTCTGATTTTTTTTCCAGAATACGCGTGAGCAAGGGTGCAACTGCATTTACTTCACCGATAGATGCGGCATGTATGATTAGATCCGCCTTTTTTGCGTTAATAAAAGTCACACGCTCAAGAAAATAGCGAAGTTGTTTGTTCTTGGTTGCTATCCATGCCGAATAGACGATGACAGGCAGACTCAACAAACAGTGTATTTGTGTATATCGACGTAGATATTTTTCACGCCTTGGTTTATAGACCTGGGGTGAACCCCAGGGTCGGGTCTTAAAACGTCGGTGTCCCCACAGATACTGTTCAGGTGCCTCGCGTATATGTTTTTCAATCGCTGCATTGACCTGCGATGCATCAATGACCGCATCGTTACTCGGGAAATTTTGCAGCATCGGGCCGAACGATATGAGGTAACCCTGATCGCCAGGCAGGCGTTTAGAATAAAACGAAACAACAGGGGCTTTGGAAATTCTGGCTAGACGAGTGGACATGGTCAGGGTTGCGGTTTGTATTCCCATAAACGGTGCAAACACCGACTGTGTGATACCAAAGTCCTGATCAGGCGCATACCAGACGATCTCTTTTTGTTTCAAAAGTTTGATGATGGTGCGCATATCGCGGCTGGCGACAAGCCCTTTGTTCATCTTGCGGCGGTTGAATGCCATCACTGCCTCAAATAAAGGATTGCGTGCTGGTTTGTAGGTCGGAAAGACATTGTCAGCATGATAGGCCAGTAAACGACCGCTGATTTCCAGGGTGGTATAGTGCCCACCAAGTAACAGGACACCCTTGCCTGACTTTTCTGCCTGATGAAGATATTCGAGGCCTTCTATGCGATGCAGTGGTTTGAGTTTGTCATCGCTAGCCCACCAGGCCCAGGCCGACTCCAGTAAGGCAATGCTGGCAGAGTAAAAACTTTCCCTGCTAAGCTGATTTATTTGCGCCTTTGTGTATTCAGAAAATACCAGGCGAAGATTGGTGCGTGTAATTCGACGCCGCGCCGGCATCAAATAGAATACCGCCCAGCCGAGAGCTTTGCCTGTTCGCAGCATCCATCTGTAGGGCAACAAAGTGCTTATAAATAGCAGCCCAATCCCCAGCCACGTGAACCAGTAAAGTGGATTCAAAAAGAAGCGCAGTTGAATAGGGCCGGTATTTTCTGACATTTAATGGTCTGGCAAGCAATGAGTGTTATAATTTTAGCGAATTAAACGGGATAAATCTTTAAAGTCCGGGTGCCGGGCGTCACCTAACCACTCGAACAAGACGGATTCAGTATTGGCGATGATGGCCCTGGCTGTGCGCATACGTGATATAGCATTTTTGAAATTGCTTTTTGAACGAGAACAGATGCCATCTTCCACTATTATCACCGTCTTTTTTTGTTCTAGCAGCTCCATACAGGTTTGTAAGACACAAATATGTGCCTCCATGCCGAGCACGATCCACTGATCACGTTGATGGTTTGCTAACAAGTCCTCTATGCCGTTGGCACTGCAACTGGAGAAACAGGTCTTTTCCAGCACCAGTGTTTTGTCATTCGCTATGGTTAACAATTCCGGGTGTGTCGGTCCCAGGCCTTGTGGGTATTGTTCAGTTCGTACAATCGGTATATCAAGCCTGGTAGCCGCGGATAGCAGAATCTTGCTGTTACGTAAAACAGATTGCAGCACATCGCCTGGCATGGCGCTCGCCAGGCGCTCCTGAATGTCGATGATAAGTAGCTGACTTTGTTCAAGCTTGATCAGTGTAGAAGCTGTTGTCGGCATCACTCTTTATTCTAGCCACGCATTGATTAGGCGAACGTCTTCTTCAGTGAGTGTACCGGCTGCCCGCTTGAGTTGCAGAGTACTTAAAATATAACCATGTCGTGCCCGTATGTAATCCCTTTGTGCCCGGTACATTTCTCTTTGTGAATTCAACACATCAACGGTGGTACGTGTGCCAACTTCAAAACCTGCCTGGGTCGCCTCAAGGGCGATCTGGGTAGAAATCAGTGCCTGTTTTAGCGCATTTACCTGACTGATTGCAGAAATGACGGTGAGGTAGTTGTTGCGGGTTTGTCGAATGGTGGCACGCCGTTGTTGTTCATAGAGTGACTTGCTGCGTTGCAGGTTTGCTGCGGCTTGCCGAGTAGTGGCACTGGTCCCGCCGCCGGAGTAGATAGGTATATTCAGTACCAGTGAGACGGTACTACCCTTCTGTTTCTGAGGGCCAAAAAATCCACCATTGGTATCAGAGTTTGTATAGTCTGCCTGAAGGCCCAACGTAGGATAGTGCCCTGCCGAGGCTAACTCACGTCCTTCCCTGGCGGCATCCATGAATTTCTCTGCACTTAGCAGTTGTAGATTTCTGTCCAGCCCAGTTTTGACCCAGGCCTCAATATCGGCAGGATCAGGTTTGACCAGTCCTCTTCTTACATCAACTTCTGCCAGGTTGTCGTGCAGTTGTCCTGAAATTTCTCGCAGGCTTTCAAGGCTAATGTCGTAGAGACGTTGTGTCTCGATTTCCTGGGATACAGCCTGGTCATAGCGAGCCTGTGCTTCGTGCACATCGGTGATGGCGGTCAAGCCAACTTTAAAACGTTGCTTGGCCTGATCCAGTTGTTGTGCAATAGCCTTTTTTTCCGCCTGTGCAAATACGAGGCTTTCTGATTCGGACAGCACATTAAAATAACTCTGCGCAACACGGATGATCAAATCATCCTTGGCATTACCATAGTTCGCTTCGGCTTGTTCAACCAGGGCGTTTGCCTGATCAATGGCATCGAAGCTGGATTTGTTAAAAATGGTTTGTGACAGCGTCAAAGAGTATGTATCACGATTATAGTCTTCACCTGCTGCACCATTTCTGACTTCATTGTAGATTTTATTGTGAGAACCAACCAGTTTAATCTGTGGCAAGACACTTGCCCATGCTTTCGGAGACGCTTCTCTTGCTGCGTTGTATTCAGCTATTGCTACACTGTAGGTTGGATCATTTTTTTTCGAGAGCTCGTATACCTGGAGCAGATCATCTGCGTGTATCGCTGTGTTGGTCAAAAGCAATCCGCTTGCCAGAAAAAATCGGAATTTCATGTTTGTGTCCCTTATTGTACTTTAGTATCGCTGCATAGACAGGTCTATCTCCTGCGCCCAGGCCTCGACCCCGCCTTCGAGATTTATGATGTTATCAAAACCTTGTTGTTCCAGATAGTATGCTACTTGTCGACTACGAATACCATGGTGACAGATCACAACCGTCGTTTTTTCCGGATCAAAATTACTGATTGTATTTGGTACTTGTTGCATTGGCACGAGTATCGAACCATCCAGGTGGCATTTTTCAAATTCCCAGGGTTCTCTTACATCGAGCAGTAACGGAAGCTCACTATGCTGATCAAGGTAATCTTTCAGCTCGCCAACTGAGAAATGGCGCATTGCCTAAGTGAAGCCTTGCTTCAATTACAGGACAAAACGGTCTGGTTGCACGGCGTTGCGTAAAGGGGGAAGGTCGGTTTCGAACAGGTTTTCGCTATGGAAATCCTGGTGGAATTCATTATCACTTAAACGTGTGATCAGTCGGGCTGTCATTACGGGTGAGTCACCCTCAATCACGAACAATCGTCCAGCCATTTTCAGGGATTCACGCAGACTATCAGGCAGCAGGGGCAGGGAACCTGTTACGGCGATGACGTCATATGGGCCGTGTTGTGCCCAGCCGGTAGCGGCATCACCCTGCTCAAGCGTCACATTGACGACATCATCGTCATTGAGTTTGCTATGGGCATGATTTACAAAATCCTCATGAATATCAACGCTGTAGACGTGACGGGCCAGTTTGGCCAGTAACGCGGTTACGTAGCCACTGCCAGTACCTATCTCCAGAACGGTTTCTGTCGGCTTGACGTCCAGTGCCTGCAGCATCCGGGCCTCTAATTTTGGCGACATCATGGCCTCACCATGGCCGAGGGGAATATTCATATCCGCAAAAGCCAGATTATGGAATCCAGCCGGGACAAATTCCTCACGAGGCACATCAGCGATCAGGTTCAACACCGTATCATCCAACACGTCCCAGGGACGGATTTGCTGCTCAATCATGTTGTGGCGGGCCGTTTCTGCACTTATCTCGCTCATGGCGTGATTCCTTGTTTGTTGTTTCATTTTCTGCCAATTAGGGTAGCAGTTTACCCCAGTCAGGCAAGCTGTGTGGCGCTGAAAATCCCTGTGTATATATAAACAGGATTTATTTCCTTTTTATACGACCGCCATGGATGGCGGAAGTACTGGAAACGCAGGATTTGAACATGGATGTTCTTATGTCGCGAAGCCCAGGGACGGGCGAGAGCGACTCGGTTTCCAGTAAACAGGATTTATTTCCTTCCAGTCAACGCGGTTAAAGTTGATTTTAGTTTATTAAAGTGCATCTCGTCAGCGAAGCGTTCATCGGCTCTTGCCTTGCCCTGGGTTGACAGTTTATCAAGCTTGTGGGGATCTGCGTAAAGTTGTTTGATCGCCTGGGCGAGTGATTCTGCTGAGCCAGGTTCCGTCAACAGACCCGTTTTATCATGCTCGATAATATCCGGGACACCACCTGCGTTGGTTCCAATCACGGCAACGCCCGCGCGCATGGCTTCTACAAGCACCAGCCCAAAAGTTTCCTGGTAGGTTGTAAGAACGATGACGTCAAAGCATGCCATTAGCTCAATTGGATTGTCTACAAACCCTGTGAATTGTATATGCGACGAGAGGTTATTCATTTTAATATTTGTTTTTAATTTATTATCATAATCATTATCCATTACATGACCGATGATAGTCGCGGAAATATCCAGGCCTTCTTTGGCTAAATGCTGTATAGCGGAAACAAGGACATGCTGGCCTTTGTAGGACTCAATACGTGCAAAGCAGGCAATGTTTAGTTTTCGAGGTGGAAAGTGCTCCCCAAAAAAGAGGCTGCAATTGGGTGTTGTATTTTCAGGTGCGGCAACCCCTAAATACAGAAGTTGAATATCTTCCTTGTCCATGGGCAGGAATTGTTTACAATTTTTAGTGACCAGTTTTGAAGTGGTCAGCAGCAGGTCAACGCGGCGATAGAACCAACGGTGTAAAACATCTCGCTTGTTGCGGGTGATATCCATATGCCGGCTGTAAACCAGTTTAATCTCTCTTGTCGCAAAGACCTTGGCAAGCACCGCAAGATTCATATCCTTATTCCAGTGCATATGCAGGACATCGACCTTGTTTTGCTCCAGAATCGTCGCCAGTTTTTTGGCCGCGAGTAGCGGTAATCGCCGATTAGCGATATCCAGATAAGTCGATCTGAGGCCTTGTTCCTCGAGTTGAGAGGCCAGCATGCTGCCGTGTGCAGACACAGAAATGCAGTTGATGCCCCTGGATTCCAGTTCTTTGTGCTCGCGTAAGGCATAGAGCTCAAGGCCACCATGGCCTGGCGACAGGCATAGAATCGCGACTACCACGTCAGGACGCCGTATTTTATGATTATGTTGTTGTGCTCAAAAAAATTTCGCATACTAACTGTGTTGATTTACATGTTCATAAGCCCGATGTACACCGAGCCAATGAGGCAGGTTATTGATAGTATTATAAGAATAAATGTATCATAGCCAGCCAGATACATTATCACAATATAAATAAGGCTGGCTGGGGAGTTCTTTCACTATGAAGATTTGGTTCCTACTAAAGATAATGTCTCGATGAAAATATGGTCGTGGAAGCGCAACTGGGTTGCAAAATATGCAGAGGTCAAGGTCAGCAAACTGAACTTCGACTCTGTCCGGCGAATTGCTGTCTTGAAGCATGCCGCTCTGGGTGACCTGGTTCTGACGCGGCCCTTTCTGATTACGCTCAGGCAATACTTTCCCAAAGCTGAAATTACCCTGAGTGTTGTTAAACACTATATGAATGGGCTTCCGTATGATCTGGTCGATCATGTTCATGTGGTTCATTCCAAAAAAAATGGCAAAGGCATCATTAATCGATGGAAGGAGTTACACGGGATTGGGAAACAGGATATTTTGTTTGATATCTCCGCAGTATCTCGCACATTCTGGATTTCAAAGTTGACCCAGGCCAAATTAAAAGTGGGCTTCAAGCATAGATTTATACATCGTTTTATCTATGATGTCGCGATTGCACGTACAGCCTATAAGTTCGAGGCTGAGACGTTTATGGATCAACTACTGGTGTTGGGTCTGCAATATAAATGGCCCCTTAAGTTTTCACTGACAGCAGATAAATCACCGATAGAGGGTGCCTACATCGTTTATTTTCCAACAGCATCTGTAGATTACAAAGCGTGGGATTATCATCGTTTTGCCGGAGTCATTAAGGAATTGCAGTCCCGCTTTCCAGAATACAGGCACGTTTTGCTTGCAGGGATTGACGACTGGGAAAAGAGAGTCAGTGATAAGATTGAAGCCATGATAGATGACAAGACTAATTTCCTCAGAGTCGATGGTGGTGAAGATACCTTTGCGGTTATTGCTGGGGCATCATTACTGGTTTCAAATGATACTGGAATAAGAAATCTGGCGATTGCCTATCATACCCCGACGGTTTGTATTTTTATCGCAACCTTGCCGTTTACCTATGCGCCACGTTTTGACCAACACGAAATTGTATTTAAAGTATCAGGTGGTCAACCTGAAGTGGAACAGGTCGTTGATGCATCGGCACGTATATTAAATAACACAGATAAATAATTATCATATTTTGATGATTAGCTAAGGTTAAACTAATATGTTGAAATTTTTTGGAACCAGTTTGATTAAGACATTTGTCTTTGATTTTTTTCAGAGCCATTGTTCTCTGGCTGGTAAAATAGTGATTGATATCCCTGCTGGAGATGGACACATGTCGGCCTTCCTGAAAAATGCAGGCGCTGATGTGAGACCGTATGATTTGTTTCCTGATTTTTTTAAGGCAGATGACTTGCAGTGCGAGGAGGCCGATTTAGCAGAAGTATTGCCAATCGAATCGGCTTCTGCAGATATTGTGCTTTGTCAGGAAGGCCTGGAGCATATGCCAAATCAATTGTTTGTCTTGAAGGAATTCAATCGAATCTTAAAGAAACAGGGTAAACTTATTATAACGGTTCCAAATATTTCTCACTTACGGGCAAAATTCAGCTATTTTTTTACCGAAAGTGACTTGTTGAAACGAATGCCGCCGAATGAACTGGATGCATTTTGGTTTGAGAAGAATGGGAAACTGTATTTTGGGCATATTTTTTTACTACCAATCCAGAAGTTACGTGTTTTGGCAATATCGTCAGGTTTTAAAATAGATAAAGTCCACAAAGTAAAAGTCAGTAGTACGTCTATGTTTCTGGGGATACTCTATCCGCTCATTGTATTAGTTAATATGCTGGTTTATATAAGAAATGTAATAAAAAATGACGGCATTCCCCGAAGTAAAAAACGAAAGATTTATTGGGAAATAATAAAGCTGAATATTCATCCAGGCATTTTGTTTGGCAGGCATCTTTTTCTGGAACTGACTAAAGAATCGGAACTCTCGGACATAAATAATTATGTGAATGAACGGTCGGTGTAGGTGCGTTTTATTTCATCCTTAATCTAATGTCAACGCCAGCAAAAATTCTAGTGGTTCGCACTGACAAACTTGGCGATTTCATGCTGAGCTACCCGGCTTTTGCGATGCTCAAGGATAGCCTGCCAGCGATAGAACTGCATGCCCTTGTTCAGGCCTATACTCGTCCGATGGCAGAGCTCTGCTCATCGATTGACAAGGTAATGGTCGATCCTGAACCGGATGGAGGAATTACTAATGTTATGCGTCTGGCGCGTGAGCTTCGCAAGGAACACTATGATGCCGTTATTACCCTTTTCTCAACCACCCGCATTGGTCTGGCCGTGGCGTTGGCTGGCATCCCATATCGGTTGGCACCGGCGACGAAAATTGCGCAGCTATTTTATAATCGACGCCTGAAACAGCGCCGTTCTCAGTCAGCGAAGCCAGAGTTTATCTACAATCGTGATCTTGCCGAGTTTTTCCTGAAGGACAGAAAAATCAATATCGCAGTCTACCCGGAGGCCCCCTATCTTTCATTTGATAGCCAGGAAGTCAGTGGACTTAAAACCGGTTTTTTAGCGCAGCATAATATTGAGCCACAGAAGAAACTGGTATTTATTCACCCGGGTAGCGGTGGTTCAGCCAACAACCTGTCGGTAGAACAATATGCCAGATTGGCACAGTCCGTTGAAGACAAAGAAAACTGGCAACTTGTCATCAGTGCTGGCCCTGGAGAAGAAAAGCCGGCCAAATTGCTAGCCGAATTGACAAAAGATTTATCTCCCGTGATCTACATCTCAGCAGCAGGGCTCACTCAGTTTGCAAAGCACCTGGCCTTCGCAGATATTTTTATTAGCGGTTCAACCGGGCCATTACACATTGCCGGGGCGCTCGATCGGGCCACGGCCGCTTTTTATACACGCCGCCGTTCTGCGACTTCGTTACGTTGGCAAACACTTAGCGCCGATAAGCACCGGTTGGCTTTTTCCCCTGCCGAGAATGCAGAGCAAGAAGATATGCAGAGTGTGGATGTGGCGGCCGCCGCCAGGCAGATTAGTGAGCAGTTGCTTTAATCGCCTGGGGTTTAATTCTCCGCAGCTCGCTGCGAATATTGTTATTCCGGCATGTTTTTCACCCTACGGGTACAAGTGAGCCGGAATCCAGAGATTGAAATCCCTGGACGCCGGCGTGACGAAAAATAACGGGGCTGGTTTTTCCAAATACCCTGTCCGCTTGCGGCGGGGTAGTTTATTCAGGTCGTTTTACCGTTAGACGTTTTTTTCTGACGGCGGCTCCAGAGGTCGGCATATTTCACGAAAGTAGAATGAGCGGAGAGCAGGGCAAGCAAAAACCCCTGACGACCATCAAGAAAACCTGCACGGATTAAATACATTTTTATAAAACAACCAATACCGTGAATGATAGCTTGAAGTAGTGACGCACGTTTATCTCGGGCTTCTCGCTGATCGGCCCAGGCGGCGGCATAGTTGGCCGACTTTATCAAATAATGTTGCATATCTTTATAAGTATAGTGAAGCAAGTCACCGGATAACGGCTTCACTTGCATGCCATTATCGCAGTAAACTTTTTCGTGCACCTTATCATCGCCGTAGCGGCCTTTGCATGTTGGGTAAAGGCGGGTGACATAATCCGGGTACCAGCCGCTGTGTCGGATAAAACGGCCAAACACCCAGGATAATCTTGGTATTTCATAGACACGGTTCTGATCATTTTCACTGACCACCGCCTGGATCGATGCCTTTAGTTCCGGGCTGACACGTTCATCGGCATCGATCATAAATATCCAGTCAGTCGATACCTTTGCCTGGGCACGTTGGCGCTGAACCCCAAAGCCCTGCCAGTTTGTCTCGGTAAAAATTTTGTCGGTGAATTCCGCGGCAATCTTCAAGCTATCATCCTGACTACCAGAATCCATCACCACGATCTCATCGCACCACGTCACCGAGTCAAGACAGGCACGAAGTGACTCGGCTTCATTTTTGATGATTAGTACCGCGCTAATGGTGGCAGGGTTGCTCATAAAGTCGTTCCTGTTAGATCGCTCTCATTATAGACGATCATATTATATCGCCAGGATCATTAATATCAGGCTAAGCTTGATAAACTTGTTTGAGTTTATTGATAACATCATCCACACGGATCAGATCCATTACCGCGGGATCCCGCACTCGTTTTCCCCAATGAATCTGATCAACGGTCTTGCCCGTTTCATTTTTGACGGCTTCAGGATAGGCATTCACAACATCGTCAAGATAACGATAAGGCCCTGCACGCATTGGGTTGGTGCCTGCGTACAGGCCGATAGTCTGTGTACCGCAGGCATTGGCCATATGAACGGGGCCAGTGTCCGGGGCAATGACGACCTCGGCGTTATTTAATATAGTCAGTAATTGTTTCAGTGAGGTTTTGCCGATCATGTTGACGGGTTTATGCATCGATAGCGTGGTAATCGACTGGCCATACTGAGTTTCAGCCTGATCCGGTCCCCCGGTCAATACCACCGGCAAGCCATATTCTTCAGAAATAAAATCAACCAGTTGCGCATAGGAGTCGGCTCGCCAGATGCGCCAGTTCTTTCTCATGGCCCGTGCGCTGGTGCAGGGGTTGATCACCATGTATTTTCCCCCCGGGACCATCTCGGCGAGGTAATCGGGATCTTCCGGCACAGGAATATTCCATTCGATAATATCCTTTTTGATCCCAAGCGCATGGGCAAACTCAAGCGCACCATCAAGCATGTGCTGGCGATCAGAACGGGGTGAGATCCGGTGATTGGTAAACAGCGTTTGCAGATTCCTTGCTCGTGGCTTATTGAATCCCAGTTTGATTGGCGCTTTGACGAAAAGACTAACCAGGCTTGCGCGCAGAGAGATCTGCATATGCAGTAACACATCAAACGTTTTGCCCTTGAGTTGTTGACGCAGTATTTTAAACGCTGCTCGACCTGCCGCCTTATCAAAGACAATAAAATCGATATCAGGGATGTCGCTAATTAATTGAGCCTCTAGCTTGCCAATGATCCAGGTGATCTTGGTATCGGGCCATTGGTGTTGAATACTTCTAACCGTAGGCAAAACATGGGTGATATCACCAATGGCCGACAGGCGCAGAATGCAAATATTTTTGGGTGGCGTGGTCAGTGGTAAAGTCATAAATAGTTATGACATAAGCTTGAGATGAGTTTTCGACAAGCCCGACAAACCAAAGACAAGCTCGCGTTCAAGTTTTCGGAAGGTTTGATTCATCCTGGAAAGTCTATGCGGTATACAGAGGCATCGCAAGCGACAAACCCGTTTTGAGACACACCAGTGTTAGCCAGAGACACCAAAATTTTGAGGCATTCACTGGATTATCCGCACGGCTGGATAGCGGGTTGTAACGCGCAAGCCGGAAGTTTTAAAAAAGATGGGCGTTAATTAGCTGCTTAAGGTAATTTAGCCAGGTCAAGATAAGCGAAGCAATGCAATCAGCGTATTGACGCTGTCAAACAGTTTTTCTTTCGCGGTATTGGTCTTGGTCTGCGCGAGCAGCCCTTGTAAATTGATATTCAGCAACTGTGCGAGCTGGCGCACATCGGCGTCTGGTTTGATCTCGTTCATGTCGATGGCGCGTCGAATCAACGCCGCAAATACGTTTTCAAATTCGACCCAGGCATCACGCACCTTTTTCGCCATGGTCGCATCGTGCGGGCCGAGTTCGATGGCGGTATTGTTAAGAAAACAGCCCCGCATCTCACCTTCAAGACTACCCACGATGAACAGTTGAAACAGACCGCGCAGATTCTCAAGCGGTGAGCCAGGGTCCGCAAGCGTCTGTTTGAATATTGCCACACTGTTCTCGATATAACGGTCAATGCTGGCCACATACAGCGCATGTTTGTTGCCATAGGTCTGGTACATGCTCGCCCGATTGATGCCCATGGCATCCACCAGCTCCTGCATCGACGTGGCCTCGTAGCCATTCTCCCAAAACAGTTGTAGCGCCTTGTTCAGCGCCTCGTCCTGATCAAATTGTTTGTTCGGTCCTACCATAGCTTCATCATGCCACGTCCGGTCAGTGCTTTGTTTGTTTTGTTCAATTCTAAAGCCATTAATTACAACCACTTAGCCCCAGCCTGTTGCGTCGAAGCTGCGGCCAGGAAAAAAGATTGACATTTCTGGCCTAAAATGGAACGATCATTCCAACATGGAATAAACGTTCTATGTTCGGAATTATAGCAGACAAATATTAAGGAGTAACAAGATGAAAAACTATCAAATAACAAATGTCGGTGCTTTTCAAAAGCTTAACGAGAACGTATTTGCACCCGAGGGCATGCCCATCCGCATTGAGGGCAAGTTGTTTTTAGGCGAACTGGTGGGACTTAATTCGATGGAAATCTCACTCAATAAAATCAAAGCGGGCACCGGCATGAGCTTTTTCCATCGCCACACCGACCACGAAGAGGCCTATATTTTTATGAGTGGCCAGGGCGAAATGAGTATTGATGACGAAATCGTGTCAGTGAAAGAAGGCTCGGTGGTCAGCGTTCAGCCTAATGCCAAGCGCTCCTGGTGGAACACCGGTGACACGGATTTGAGCTATATTGTGATCCAGGCACCGGTGGGCGGAATGAAAGCCCCGGGTGTTAGCGATGGGGTGATAATTGAAGGCCAGGTTCCCTGGATGTAAGTAGAGGGCTAGCCTAGATTCAACCGGGCCCCAAAAAATGGGGCTCGGTCGAGACTCACCTCAGGCCCTGCATAAGCTCCTGAATCTCCCCGCTTGCATTAAAAAGCCCCATCCGATAAGTTGAATTTTTAAACCAGCGTTTTACCCGACATGTCCCTATATCTACCCTTATTCAAAGCACTAAATGAAGCCGATGTGCAGTATGTCGTTGTTGGTGGTATCGCTACAATATTACACGGCTATGTACGGGCAACCTCAGATGTTGATTTGGTCGTTGATCTGCAAGTTAGGGAGGCGAGCAAAGTTATCACTGTTTTAACGGATGGAGGATTCAAACCTAAAATTCCTGTAGCAGCAATGGAATTTGCCGATCAGAAAAAGCGAGAGCAGTGGATTGACGAAAAAGGAATGCAAGTCTTTTCTATGTATCACCCTGACAATCTCGGCATGACGGTCGATCTTTTTGTTCATCAACCGATACCGTATCAAGATTTATTTCAGCGTTCAGTGGTGATGGATCTAGATGGAACTGGGGTAAGAGTGTGCTCAATCGATGACTTGATTGCTATGAAACAGCAGGCCGGGCGCCACAAAGACCTGGCCGATATAGAACAATTAACTAGAATTAAAGAATATGAAAAAGACCGATCAAGTTAATGAAGCCCAGGTAAATGAATCTGTGGCCGACTGGCCTGTGACCTTTGAGCAGGTCGAAGAGGCTCAGTTACGCGATATGCTAAAAGCTACTCCGGCGCAGCGTTTGGCGATGGCAGAAGAGCTGGCGAAGTTTGTTATCCTGGCACAGTCGGCAAAGAAAACCAGGGAGTAGTCACCAACAGCGTCCCCAGCCTGTCATTCTGGGCTCGACGTACCCAACAAATTGCCGCTAAATCGGCTGCTCCGCAAAATAAGCCTGATACCCACTAAACCCCTCAAATTACCCCCTTGAATTACCGGCCCCCATCCAGTAACTTGGCCTTTCGACCGCCGGGGGTGCCCGTTAGGAATAATGGCGCTGAGACATACCCTAGTTTGAGACCTGATCCGGATAATGCCGGCGTAGGCAAGGCGTTTAATCCCCCACACCCATGGTCATCAATGGGTTACGGTCGTCCGGCAACCGTTGAGGACGAGCAGCATGAGCGCAATACCCGAAGATTTCATTAAAAAGACGGCATCTTTGTCGAGTGATATTACCCAGCCGTTTAGTGGATCTAAAAAAATCTACGTACAGGGCAGCCGCGCCGATATCCGCGTGCCGATGCGCGAGGTGCAATGCGCGGATACCCATATGGGCACCCCTGACAATCCCAGCGTCGAGACGAACCTGCCTATCTATATATATGATACCTCCGGGCCGTATACTGACCCGAATGCGCACATCGACCTGCTCAAAGGGCTGGGACCCCTGCGCGCCAACTGGATTTCCGAGCGCAACGACACCGAACAGCTGGGGGGGCCTAGCTCAGCATACGGCGCCCAGCGCCAGAGTGACCCCTCACTATCGCACCTGCGATTCGAGCACATTCATGCACCTTTAAGGGCCAAACAGGGCAAAAACGTCAGCCAGATGCACTACGCCCGCCAGGGCATCATCACCCCCGAGATGGAATACATCGCCATCCGTGAAAACAACAACCTGGCGATGATGCGCGCCAACCCGCAATACGAAAAACTATTACGTCAGCACAAAGGCGAAAGCTTCGGCGCGAATATACCTCAGACGCCTGATTGGGAGATCACCCCCGAATTCGTGCGCAAAGAAGTCGCCGAAGGCCGGGCCATCATCCCGGCGAATATTAATCACCCTGAATTAGAACCGATGATCATCGGCCGAAACTTCCGGGTAAAAGTGAATACCAATATCGGCAACAGCGCACTCAGCTCCAGCATCGAAGAAGAAGTCGAGAAGATGGTGTGGTCGGCGCGTTGGGGCGGCGACACGCTGATGGATTTATCCACCGGCAAAAACATCCACGAAACCCGCGAATGGATCCTGCGCAACTCACCGATGCCCATCGGCACCGTGCCCATCTACCAGGCACTGGAGAAAGTAAACGGCAAATCGGAGGATCTGACCTGGGAAATGTTCCGCGACACCTTAATCGAACAGGCCGAGCAGGGCGTGGACTACTTCACCATCCACGCCGGGGTATTACTGCGCTACGTGCCGCTCACCGCCAATCGCCTAACGGGAATTGTGTCTCGTGGGGGTTCTATATTAGCGAAGTGGTGCCTCGCGCATCACGAAGAAAGTTTTTTATACACCCACTTCGACGACATCTGCGAGATCATGAAGGCCTATGATGTCAGCTTCAGCCTCGGCGATGGCCTGCGACCCGGTTGCCTCGCTGATGCCAACGACGCCGCGCAATTCGGCGAACTCGAAACCCTCGGCGAACTCACCAAGAAAGCCTGGCAACACGACGTGCAAGTGATGATCGAAGGCCCCGGCCACGTGCCGCTGCAAATGATCAAAGAGAACATGGAAAAAGAACTCGACGACTGCTTCGAAGCCCCGTTCTACACCCTCGGCCCACTGATCACCGACATCGCCCCCGCCTACGACCACATCACCAGCGCGATCGGCGCCGCCAACATCGGCTGGTACGGCACCGCGATGCTGTGTTACGTCACCCCGAAAGAACATTTAGGCCTGCCCAACAAACAGGACGTACGCGACGGCATCATCACCTACAAGATCGCCGCCCACGGCGCCGACCTCGCCAAAGGTTTCCCCGGCGCACAGGTAAGAGACAATGCACTGTCCAAAGCCCGCTTTGAATTCCGTTGGGAAGATCAGTTTAACCTTGGGCTTGATCCTGATCGGGCAAGGGAATATCACGACGAGACCATGCCCAAAGAAGCGCATAAGGTTGCGCACTTTTGTTCGATGTGTGGACCGAATTTTTGCTCGATGAAGATTACGCAGGATGTGCGGGATTATGCGGCTAAGCAGGGGATGGAGGCTGAGGTGGCGCTTACCGAAGGCCTGAAGAAAAAGGCTGAGGAATTTAAAGAAAAGGGTAGTGAGATTTATCAGGAAGTTTGATTTAGGAAGCCCGCTGATGCGGGTTTTCTCATTAGTTTTAACGCAGTTAGATATAAGTTGAGTAGATTTGTAATAAATTTACACTATCTTGGTATTATATGAGCGTACTTATAAAGAGTTGATGATAAAATAATTTAATGGATATTAAGACACTTAGTAACCCACCAATCGTAGAAGCCCTTCTAGAGATTAGATTCAATCCAAATAAAAAAATAGAAGTCCAAGCGCTAGAGAATTTTGCAGATTCAATATTACAGAAATACCCCAAGAGGGAGTCATTGGAAGACCAGAGCTTTAAATTCGTATACAAAAAAGGTGAAGATGCTCATCATGATTTTCAAGTACAGCCAAGTGGGTTTAAATCAACAAATGCAGAAGGTAATCGTGTAGTAATTGGTGCTATTGATAAGTTTATTGTTAGTTCGTTAGCTCCATATTCACCTTGGCCTGACTTGAAAAAGACGGCTGAAGACCTATATAAAGAATATTTAGAATTTGCACCTCAGACTGAAGTGACACGCCTTGGCATGAGATATATTAATCGAATTAATATACCATACAAAGAAGGATTTATCTTTCAAAAATTTATTAATACTTTTCCATCGTTACCAAGACATGAGGAGTTACCGAAATCCACATCAGGTTTTGAAACAGTAGTTGTCATGAGGCACGAAGATATAGATTGTATCTCTACTATTCGGCAAGTACTTTTAGAAATGGAAGGCAACGTTGAGTCCGGTTCCGCATTTATACCTTTTGTTTTAGATATTGATGTTTTTCAAGAAAAATCCTATGTGGATGTCAATGCTGAAGAAGTATGGGAAGTTTTTGATAAAATGAGAATAAAAAAGAATGCTATATTTTTTGGCAGCTTAACCGATGAGGCTCTGACACCATATGAATGATGTAGCTGAAAATTTAACATATCTACCTCTTGGTCATGTGCTAGTAGAATCTTCAACTTCTCAGACGCAGGTCGATTTGCCTGACAAGTTCAATAGTACAGGCGGTGACGGCAGTGGAAAAATTAGTTTTAACCAATTGCAAGGTTTGCTTAGTAAGTTACACGAAGTTTTTATTGAGTCCAAAGAATTAAATGAATTAGGCGAACCCGTTTCTGATGCTGCGTACTATAACGCAACGAGGTTATTATCTGCCCTCCCTGCGGACGTTGATATACCTGAAATATTGCCCGATAATGATGGGTATATTGAATTTGAATGGCGTGAGGGGGATAAGAATTTTTCACTATATGCGACTGATGCAAATTTAGTACTGTTTGCTGGATTTTACGGTAAAGATGAGCGTTTGAGCGGGAGGTTTAACTTTGAAGGAGTTTTTCCAGATCGTATTAAACATCTTGCAAAGGATGTTTACCAAAAAGGTTCTCAACGATAAGGATCAGTGCGTAAAATATATTTTTCACATTAAGAAAGAATTATTACAAGATGGGAAACCCAGGCCACGAATTCTTGTTCCTAGAGAGGGGGAGTCGTTATCTCTGTATGAAGTTACAGATATTATCCATAATAATATTTGTGAACATGGGCATACGCATGTTGATACTCCAGCAAAAGGTCGCATACACATAGGTTATATTAAATTTATTCATGAGTCGTTTGAAAAATTAGGACTAAATACCATCTATGATGACATTCCACCAAGGCATGTATCTGTAGAGTTTTCTGGTAAGCCTGAGTACAAAAGAGAATTGGCGAAAGCATTAGCTGATGAGGTTGTGGTTATAGATAATAATGCGAAGAAGAAATATTTTGCAGAATGCGGCTAATTTTAGATATTTGGGGTGTGCGGCCGAGCAAGGTTGATCAATCCAGCGGGTGAGAATCCCGTCCCGGCAAGGCAGGTCAGCCACCGGGTAGCAAACATCGGGCAGGCGGAGGTGACTCCAAATGTTAA
>ENA-ORDP01000563-ORDP01000563.1-marine-sediment-metagenome-genome-assembly--contig:-NODE-563-length-23692-cov-13.055972_pt1 | contig 23692 bp, 18 predicted proteins | sample MGYA00248627_ERZ508539 | MGnify/ENA primary metagenome ERZ508539 (study PRJEB26208, sample SAMN05571518) | marine sediment metagenome | biome: deep sea; feature: Hydrothermal vent; material... | reverse complement strand
CCGGATTTATTAATCGGGCTTTTTCACTCCGGGGTTGATTACACTTATGGAAACCAAAACGCCAATACACCCCGAAATGAAAATGCTTCAGAGCTTGTTGCCAAACAAGTTCCCGGGTTTGATGTTGTGTTTATGGGTCACGACCACCACGGATGGAATTACAGCGTAAAAAATAATTGGGGTAAAAAGGTCTTAATCCTTGGTGACATAAACGCTGCACGCACTCTCTCCGTAGTAAACATTTCTATCTCTTTAAAAGATAAAAACAAAAAAGTTATAACCGGTGAAACGATAGACATAAGAAAATTTAAACCGGACGTAGGTTTCAATAATCGTTTTTCTAAAAGTTTTAAAGAAGTAAAAAAATACACTGATAAAAAATTAGGAACATTCACAAAAACCATTACTACAAGAGACTCATTTTTCGGCGATTCTCCGTTTGTCGATCTCGTTCAGAAAATACAATTAGAAATAACCGGTGCAGATGTATCTTTTGCTTCGCCTCTTTCTTTTAATGCGGAAATTAAAAAGGGAAATGTTTATGTGCGGGATATGTTTAACCTTTATAAATATGAGAACCTGCTTTACACAATAAAAATGTCGGGTAAAGAAATAAAAAATTACATGGAGTATTCCTACGGAAAATGGTTAAACCAAATGAAAAACGAGAACGATCACCTGTTAAAATTTAAATTTGATAAAAAAGGTAAAATAATTTATTCGCATAATCATCCGGCTCTATCAAATAGTTCTTATAATTTTTCTTCCGCTGCGGGCATAATTTATACTGTTGATGTTAGAAAACCTATTGGTGAAAAAGTTTCAATAAAATCATTTTCAGATGGAAGACCTTTTAAGTTAACAGGAGAATATAAGGTTGCGGTCAATTCATACCGCGGCAACGGTGGGGGAGGGCATCTTGTTTACGGTGCAAAAATACCAAAAGATAAATTAGCAGGTAGATTAATATCTTCCACAGATAAAGACCTGCGTTATTATATAATGAAATGGATAGAAAAGGAAAAAATTATTACCCCGGAAAAAATCGGTAATTGGAAGATTATTCCTAAAGAGTGGGTAAAAAAGGGAAGAGAAAAAGATTATAAATTACTTTTCGGTAAATAATTTATCTAAAAGGTTAAAACTAATTATGTTTAAATTATATGTTGAAAAACAAATTATTGGTTATAAAAGATAATGAATACAACTCTTAGCACATATTATTTTAACGAAGCAAACAGGTATATCCCCGGTGGTGTTAACTCCCCGGTTAGAGCATTTAAATCTGTTGCAGGCAACCCTGTTTTTATTGAAAGAGGGGAAGGCTCTAAAATTTATGATGTTGATAAAAACGAGTATATCGATTACATCGGAAGCTGGGGTCCTCATCTCTTTGGACATAATCCCCAATTCATTAAAGAAGCTCTTTTCAATGCTGTAGAAAACGGCGTTAGTTTTGGTGCACCAACAGAAATTGAAGTGAAAATGGCTAAACTTATCATCGATATGGTGCCTTCTGTTGATATGGTAAGAATGGTAAACAGTGGAACAGAAGCAACGATGAGCGCTGTTAGAGTTGCGAGAGGATTTACCCAAAAGGATAAAATAATAAAGTTTGAGGGATGCTATCACGGACACGCCGATTACTTTTTAATTAAAGCCGGATCAGGTGCTTTAACATTGGGTGTACCGACAAGTCCGGGTGTTACAAAAAATATAGCAAAAGACACATTAATAGCTGAATATAATAATATAAACTCTGTAAAAAATTTGGTTCTAAAAAACAAGAAACAAATTGCGGCTATTATTATCGAACCTATTGCAGGCAATATGGGAGTTATCTCCGCAGATAAAACTTTCATTAAGGGTTTAAGAACTATTTGTAACGAGGAAGGTATTGTTTTAATCTTTGATGAAGTAATGAGTGGTTTTAGGGTTGCTGCCGGGGGTGCTCAAGAGTTGTTGGGAATAAAACCAGATCTTACAACGCTTGGAAAAATAATAGGTGGTGGTTTACCCGTCGGCGCATTTGGGGGTAAACAAGAAATTATGGAGATGGTTGCTCCAAGCGGTCCGGTTTATCAGGCTGGTACTCTAAGCGGAAACCCGTTGGCTATGTCAGCCGGTTATGCTGCATTAAATTACATCAAAAACAATCCTGATCTTTATTCTGCTTTAGAAAATATGTCGTCTTACTTAGCAAATGGATTTAAAGAAAATTTAAAAAGAGTAAAAAAGAATTTTGCTTTCAATAGAGTCGGCTCCATGATGTGTATGTTTTTTACCGAAGGAAAGGTTACAAATTTTAAAACAGCTGTAAAATCAGATACGCTTATTTATGGAAGGTATTTCCATGAAATGTTAAATCAAGGTATATATTTTGCTCCGTCACAGTTTGAAGCAATTTTTGTTTCTGCCGCACATACAAAAGACGACCTTGATAAAACTATTAATGCGCAGGCAGAAGCCTTATCGGCAATATATAAATAGTGTGATTTTTTATTCTACATTTAAAACAACTTCATTATTAGAGTCATTGTCTTCTTCATCTCTTACTACCTTAGCGATATCCGCAATTGAGTCGCTTTCATTAAGTCTTATAACCCTTACACCTTGAGTGTTTCTTCCCATAACTCTAATGTTTTTTATTCCCTGTTTTATAACCATTCCATGAGTGGTAATAATAACAAGTTCATCCCCGTCAACAACCTCCATCATTGAAATTAATTTCCCGACCCTATCGCTTGTTTTAACGGTGATCACACCTTTGCCGCCTCTATGTGTTGTTCGGTAATCATTTATATCAGACCTTTTTCCGTATCCTTTTTCCGTAACAACCAATATTGTTGCCTGTCTTTTCATTACAACCAAACCAACAACAATATCGTCTTTACCCAACCTAACACCTCTTACACCAGTTGCTGTTCTTCCCATAGGACGAACATCTTTTTCATTAAACCGAATGGCATATCCGTTTCTCGTACCTAAAACAATATCATTATTGCCGTCCGTTAATTTAACGGATATTAATTTATCATTTTTAACTATGTTTATAGCATTTATACCACCCTTACGAACATTCCCGTAAGCCGACAGTATCGTTTTCTTTATTGTTCCTCTCAGTGTTGCCATTATTATGTTTTGTTCGTCACTAAATTCTTTTACTGCAACAAAAGCTGTTATATTTTCTTCTTTATCTTTTTGAATTAGATTTTGAATTGCCCTGCCCCTTGCCGTTCTTCCGGCTTCCGGTACTTCGTGCACTTTAAGCCAATAACATTTTCCTCTATCGGTAAAAATAAGTATGTAATGGTGAGTAGATGCAACAAACATATGTTCTATAAAATCTTCGTTCTTTGTTCCGGCACCGGTTACACCCTTACCGCCTCTTCCTTGTTTTCTGTAGCCACTTACAGGAAATCTTTTTATAAACCCGCTGTGTGAAATTGTTACGACAACATCTTCTTCCGCTATCATATCTTCAAGAGAAAATTCTTCATAGTTTTTAACCACTTCGGTTCTTCGTTCATCCCCGTATTTCTCTTTTACTTCTTTTAATTCTTCGGTTATAATCAGGTATCTTCTTTCTTCGTTTGTAAGAATCCCTTTTAAGTTTTCAATAAGCTTTATAATCTCTTTGTATTCGTTTTCAATTTTTTCTCTTTCCAGACCTGTAAGTCTCTGAAGCCTCATCTCCAAAATTGCTTTAGCCTGAACTTCACTGAGCTTGAACTTTTCCATCAAGTTTGTTTTTGCAGTTTCGGCATCTTTAGATTTTTTAATCGTTGCAATTACTGCATCAATATTATCGAGAGCAATAATATATCCCTCTAAAATATGGGCTCTTTTTTCAGCAGAGTCTAATTCATATTTTGTTCTACGTATTAAAACAACCATGCGGTGTTTAATAAAATGCTGCATCATACTTTTCAGATCAAGGGTTTGAGGTCTGCCGTTAACCAAGGCAAGCATTATAACACCAAATGTATTTTGCATCTGTGTGTGTTTAAATAATTGATTTAATACGACCGGTGGCTGGGCATCTCTTTTTAACTCGATTACTATTCTCATTCCGTCTCTATCCGACTCGTCCCTTAAATTAGATATATCGGTCAACTTTCCGGCTCTAACAAGAATGGCAATTTTTTCGATTAAATTGGCTTTGTTAACCTGGTAAGGAAGCTCAGTAACAATAATATTTTCTCTTCCGTTTTTTAATGTTTCTATATTTGCTCTTGCACGAACTTTAATTATACCTCTTCCTGTGGTATAAGCAGATTTTACACCGTCATAACCATAAATAATTCCACCTGTCGGAAAATCAGGTGCATGAACGTAATTCATTAATTCTTCCGAAGTTATATTCGGGTTTTTAATAAGTGCAAATAACCCGTCAACAACCTCTGTTAAATTATGAGGCGGAATGTTTGTTGCCATTCCCACTGCAATACCGCTTGAACCGTTCACTAAAAGATTAGGAATGTATGAGGGCATAACCGTAGGTTCTTGTAAAGAGTCGTCAAAGTTAGGTGCAAAGTCAACGGTGTTTTTATCCAAATCCCTTAACATCTCATTCGCAATGCTGGACATTCTTGCTTCGGTATAACGCATAGCAGCCGGTGAGTCGCCGTCTATAGAACCAAAATTACCCTGACCTTCAACAAGGGGGTAACGAAGTGAAAATTCCTGAACCATTCTTACCATAGAATCATAAACTGCGGTATCACCGTGGGGGTGATATTTACCAAGGACTTCACCTACTATTCTTGCAGATTTCTTAAATGTTTTGTTATGTGTTATACCAAGCTCTTTCATTCCAAAAAGAACTCTTCTGTGTACGGGTTTTAACCCGTCTCTTACATCGGGTAATGCTCTTGAAACGATTACCGACATTGAATAATCGATGTAAGATGATTTCATTTCATCTTCTAATGAAACAGGTATTATTTTTTCAAAAATTGTAGCCATAGTTTTCTGTGTTTAGAGTTTAAGTTTTTTTATACATCCAAATTTTTTACGTATTTGGCATTCTTTTCTATAAATTCTCGCCTCGGTTCAACAGCATCTCCCATAAGGGTTTCAAATATTTTGTCTGCTGATGCAGCGCTGTCTAAATTAACCTGAAGCACTGTCCTTGTTTCAGGGTTCATTGTTGTATCCCAAAGCTGTATTGGATTCATTTCTCCAAGACCTTTATATCTTGATATTGTTACGCCTTTTGTTTTTACTTCCTCGCCTTCTTTGAAATTCAATTCTTCTTCGTTCGTTTTTCCGTTTACCTTTAGTCTCTTTAATATTTCATCTCTTTCTTTTTCATCAAAAGCATATTGCTCTTGTTTACCTTTTTTTATCTTATAAAGCGGGGGTTGTGCAATGTAGATTTTACCGGAAGAAACAAGTTGTTTCATATGTCTATAAAAGAAAGTTAAGAGCAATGTTCTTATGTGACTTCCATCTACATCCGCATCAGTCATTAAAATAATTTTTCCGTATCTTGCTTTGGTTTCATCAAAATCAGCACCAAAACCAGCACCAACCGCAGATATGATTGCTTTAATTTCATTGTTTTCCAATATTTTGCTTAGTTTCGCTTTTTCCACATTTAATATTTTTCCTTTAAGGGGAAGTATTGCCTGAAACCTTCTGTCCCTACCTTGTTTTGCAGAACCTCCTGCAGAATCACCTTCAACAATATAAATTTCGCAGTGCTCAGGGTCTGTTATTGAACAGTCAGCGAGCTTTCCGGGTAAGTTCATATTGTCTAACGCATTCTTCCTTCTGGCAAGCTCACGGGCTTTTCTAGCGGCAACACGGGCTTCGGCAGCAGTCATACATTTTTCGATTATCTTTTTTCCAACGGCTGGATTTTCTTCCAAATATTCAGAAAGTTTTTCGCCGACCAATGTTTCAACTATCGATTTGGTTTCGCTGTTTCCAAGTTTGGTTTTTGTTTGTCCTTCAAATTGAGGTTCAGGAACTTTAACGGAAATTACAGCTGTTAAACCTTCTCTAAAATCATCTCCCGTTAATGTTATTTTACCCTCTTTTATTAAGCCGTTTTTATAAGCATAGTTGTTCAGTGTTCTTGTTAAGGCTGTTTTAAAACCGACCAAATGTGTTCCGCCTTCGTGTGTATTAATATTATTTACATAAGAGAAAATATTATCGGAGTAAACCGTTGTATATTGGAATGATATTTCAACAGGTGTGTTTTCTTTTTCGCCCTCTATGTAAATAGGTTTATGTAAAACGGTTCTTGTGTTGTTTATGTATTTTACAAACTCAATTATTCCGCCTTTAAAATGAAAGGTTTCTTCCTCGCCGCCGTTTCTTTTATCAATAATTTTTATAGTAATGTTTTTATTTAAGTAAGCCAGTTCCCTCATCCTGTCCGTGATCGTATCAAACTTAAACTGAGATACGTTAAATATTTCTTGGTCAGGTAAAAATGTTACCTTGGTTCCCGATTCGTTTTGCTTTACGTTTCCAATTTCTTTAACATCATATAAAGGCTCTCCTCTTTTATATTCCTGAACATAGTGTTTACCGTCTCTTTTAACCTCAACCTTCAGGTTTTCTGATAAAGCATTTACAACCGAAACACCAACACCGTGTAAACCACCGGAAACTTTATATGAGGTTTTATCAAATTTGCCGCCCGCGTGAAGCACCGTCATTACAACTTCCAAAGCAGATATTTTTTCTTCCGGGTGAATGTCTATAGGTATTCCCCTGCCGTTATCTTCTATTGTTACGCTTTCATCTTCGTTTATTGTGATAATAATTTTGTCCGCATAACCGGCTAAAGCTTCGTCAATGCTGTTGTCCACAACCTCATTAATTAAGTGGTGAAACCCCCGGGAACTAACATCTCCAATGTACATTGCAGGTCTTTTTCTTACAGCTTCTAAGCCCTTTAACACATTAATGTTTTCAGCGTTGTAGGTATTGTTATTGTTTTTTTGATTATCCATCTTTTGCCCGTTATATTATCTTTTTTCTTTTACGATATAAATTTTATCCATTTTATAATTTCAATCTTAAAATGATTGTTGATCTTTTCTATTATCTCTTTTTCTTTAAATTTTAATTCATTTCTCCAAATTGAATTTTCAACGGTTAAAAAAAGTCTTTTTTTTTCAACTTTTACAGGGACAACCATTTTGTTAAACTCCGGAAATATTATATGAAAGTCTGCAACAACACTGTATGCATTAATAATATTCTTCAATCCTTTCAGCCGTGGTTCTTTATCAAAAACTTCTTTTAGACTTTTAAAACTATCAGGCATATTCAACCATGCCTTCATTAACTTTTATAATTTTATCCTCGTTGTTTATATCAAGAAAAGAAAAGTCCGCCAAGTCGGTAACGGTAATAAATGCTTGCCCAATCTTTCTTAAATAATTACTGATCTTTTTAGCTCTATTGGAATCAAGCTTCCCAAACACATCATCCAGCAAAAACACAGGGGTTTTTCCTGTTAATTGTTTTAGGTAAAAAAACTCAGCAAACCTTAATGCTATTTGAAAAGTTTTATGCTGTCCCTGTGATCCATATTTTTTTAAATCAACTTCATCAATAAGAAATATAATGTCATCTCTGTGAGGACCCACAAGGTTTGCCACTCTTCTTTTTTCCTCATATTCCTTAGCTTTTAAAAGATATCTAAAGGTTTCTTCTGTGTTTTTTATTTTTTCTTCGTCAGATTCCAAAAAGGAATATATAAGCCCCGGTATTTCTTTTGATTCCATTATTTCAGTATAAGATTCTTTAACGAAAGTTTTGAAACTCTTTATAAATTGTTGACGTTTTTCAATTAAATAAAGTCCTCCCTGAATTAGTTTTTCGGTCCAGGCTTCCAATTCATCAATTAAGTTTTTAGAGTTTCTTTCCTTTAATAAAAACAAAAGAGAAGATCGTTGTTTCAGGGTTCTGTTATAATCCAAGAGATTTTTTAGATACGTCTCACTTGCTTGAGACAAAATAGAATCTATAAACTTTCTTCTGTCGCCGGGATAACCTTTTGTTATAGTTAGGTCTGAAGGAGTTAAAGTAACTATAGGGAAGCTGCCGATTATATCTACTGAACGTGATATTTTTTTTCCGTTTTTAATGTAAGCTTTTTTGTTTTCCGTCAATGAATAATAAACCCTAATATTGCTCTCCGTTAATTCCTTAATAGTTCCTTCTACTTCAAAGTAATCTTTACCGAAGCGAATCACTTCGTTATCTGTTCTCGTGTTAAAATTTCTGTTTGTGCATAAGTAATAAATCGATTCCAAAATTGTTGTTTTACCTGCTCCGTTAGATCCAACTATAAAATTTAGTTTGTTAGAAAAAGTTAGGTTTGTCTCTTTATGTTTTCTAAAGTTTCTTAAGTGAAGAGTTAATAAATTCATTCTATCCATTTAAACGCACAGGCATAAGCAAAAGCATAAGTTCTTCATCTTCCTTTTGAGATGTCGGCTTTATTATACATGCTTTTGTTGATGAATGCAGTTTAAATACTATCTCATCATCACTTATGTGTGTAAGAATATCATGAATATATGTTGTGTTAAACCCTATGTCCATTGGCTCTCCGCTATATTCACATTCAATTTGTTCTTTAGCGCTTGAACCGCTATCTATATCCTCTGCTGTAACTTCCAAACTGTTTTCGTTTATTGAAAATTTTACTTGTTTTGTGTTGGTTGTTGAAAACAAACTCATTCTTCTTATTGTAGAAAGAATTTCGTTTTTATTAATTTTTAATTCGTTTTCATTTTCAAGTGGAATTACACTATTATACGCAGGATATTTTTCTGCAATCAGTCTTGAAATAAACTCAACCTCACCTATTGAAAACGAGATGTTCGTTTTGCTAAATTTTGTTTTAATATCGTTTTCAGTTAGAAGTTTTGATAAAACATTAATAGCTCTTTCAGGTATAATAAATTGTTCTTCGCTTTGTTTGTTTATTTTTTTATTTGTGTACTTTACCAACCTGTGACCATCCGTTGCTACAAAATTTATTCCTTCGTTTGTAAATTCAAAAAGTATTCCCGTCATTGCAGGTCGCATATCTTCTTTGCTTATTGCAAAAGATGTTAAATCAATAGCTTTTTTTAGTTCTTTCCCGTTGATGTTTATTTCATCTTCTGCTGTTACTTCGGGGATAGATGGAAACTCTTCCGGTGATGAATAACCAAGGCTATAGGTTCCGTTATCCGTTGTTATTTTTAGTTTTGAGTTTGTTTCTGTCTCGAACTTAATTTGTGTTTCGCTAAGTGATCTAACAACATCGTACAAAAGATGTGCCGGAACAACTATTTTAATTTTTTCTTCTGCTGTTATTTGCATAGAGGAGCGTAATGAAATTTCCAGATCGGTAGAATAAACACTTAATTTACCTTCATCTATCTCGAATAAAAAGTTCTCCAAAATAGCCATTGGTGTTCTGGTTGGCACAGCAGGTATTACCTTTGATAAGAGTTTTTCCAACTCTTTACTATTTAAATTAAATTCCATTAATAATACTCCTTTTAAACATTATAAATTACTACTTTCTGACTTTAATCTCAATCAAAGATTAATAAAAAAGTTTGTTTTTCTGTTAATTTTTAAGTTTTTTATGCTTTTTTCTATGGACTTGTGGGATTACTTTGATCATCGCTTGACGATAATGTTGCACTAAGAGTAAAAACACCATTTAGCAACGTACTTGTATATATTATAAGAATTTTTGTTCCTGCTTTTAGCTTTACCGAACCGGAAACATCACCAGATATTGATTTGCTTGTAGCCCCAACCGGAATAGAAAAGTTTGTCGCATAGGTATAAGTTCCTTTCGATATTCCTTTAATATCTACCCTCTGACCAATTGCTACCTTTATGACCTGACCTCTAAAATTAACCATTATATCAGTGGCTGATAAATTATTAAAAGAGAGCCTATTGTCAACGGTTGTTTTACACCCTTGAAAAGACAGGGTAATAAAAGAAAACAGGAAAATGAAAAGATAAATTTTTTTCATTAATCTTTTATAAAATGAAAAGTTAAGTATAGTTTAACTAACAAAAAAATATAAAGAGAATCAATATTAAAAAGAATTTATTAACAACATTAATTAATATATAATATACTTTTAAATAAACTAATAATAGTTATAATCATGTTAATATGTTAATAAACAGATAACTTTATATAAACAAACCTTTTAGGTTTTAACTCTTTGTTGAAAAGTTGTTCTCTTTTTTAATTTAACAAACAAATTTTTTTTATACATACATTATTAACAAATATTTTTTGAGTTGTTAACCATATATCAACACTGTTAATTGCTGTCCAACTCAATTTTTTCTTTTATTTTATCAACAAGTTCTTTCATTGAATTATCGGTGTTTATACTGCTTTCAATTGATGCACATCCATGTATAACAGTTGAATGATCTCTACCCCCAAAATGAAGACCGATTGTTTTTAATGAAGATCGGGTTAGTTCCTTTGAAAGAAACATAGCAATTTGTCTTGCAAGCACAACCTCTTTTTTTCTGGTTTTGTCTCTTATTTTATCCTCTCCAACATCTAAAAACTTACAAACAATAGATGTAATATATTCTATTGTAACATTAACTTGCCTGGTTGTGGCTATTTCCTTAACAGTTTTTTTTACCAAATTAAAATCGATTTCTCTTGAGCTTAGAGAAGCATTTGCAAGAAGTTTAATCAAGCAACCCTCTAACTCACGAATATTAGAAACAATGTGCGAAGCAATATATTCAAATATTTCAGTGGGAAGTGACAAACCAAAATCACTTGCTTTTCTTTTTAAAATGGCTATTCTTGTTTCAAAATCCGGAGGCTGAATATCCGCAGATAATCCCCATTGAAACCTGGAGATTAGCCTTTCGTTCAAACCTTTAAGATCTTTGGGTGGTTTATCGCTGGTTAATATAATTTGTTTACCGGATTGATGAAGTGTATTAAAAATATGAAAGAATAAATCCTGTGTTTTTTCTTTTCCAATTAAAAACTGGATATCATCCAAGATTAAAATATCCATGTTTTTATAAAAATTAGAAAACTCATTTACTTTGTTCGATTGTATGGCTTCCACAAACTCGATTGTGAAAATATCAGAAGATAAATAAATAGCTCTTTTAGAAGGAAATTTTTGAATGATCCTGTTGCCTATTGCTTGAATAAGATGAGTTTTACCCAAACCGACACCACCATATACAAACAATGGATTAAAAGATGTACCTCCCGGATTATCACCAACGGCACCGGCTGCTGCTCTCGCTAATTGATTACCTTCACCTTTAATAAAATTATCAAAAGTATATCTTGGATTAATAAAGGTTTCAAACTCAGGTTTTTTTATTTGTTCTGTCTTTTCAACTTTTTTTGGTTGTTGAATTGTTTCAGGTATTTGTTCGTCTTCCGTTTCTTCAGCTATTACATAAGTAAGATTAGCATCAGGACCAATTACAGATTTAATAGTTGAATGTATTAATGAATTATAATGTTCATCTATCCATTCCCAAAAGAATTGACTGGGTAGCAAAACCTTTATTGTTGAGTTATTAACATTTATTGGTTTTATAGGTAAAAACCAAGTGTTGTAAGACATTTGGGAAACGTTTCGTTTTATATTAACTAAACACTTTCTCCATATTTCATCAGAACTTAAAACAATTTTGTTAGAAAAGAGAGTCTCAGCCATTAAGATTTATCCACAAAGTAAAAAATAAAAAAAATAAGCATTTCCATAAAAAAACAAACAAAAAAAAGGAACAACAATTTTTATTCACAAGTTGCCCACATTAAACACCAACCCATAACCTTTCTTTTTATATAAAAATACATATGTTTTTATAAAGTTATTAAACATCCTCTATGCGTTAAACAAGAAAATAAAAAATTTGAGAATGTGGAACATTTTCACAAAAAAAAGTTATCAACATAATATCAACCAAAACGGTTTGGTTTTAACACATATAATAAATAAATAAAAATTGATTTACTTTCAAATTAATTTCAAAAAAAGATTTTAAAATCTTGTTCGAAAAACAGATTTTTATAAGAAGAAACCTCTTGTATTTATTCCTGTTTTTCTATATTTTTACACTCTTTTGAGTAGAAAGGAATAATAATGAAAAGAACGTATCAACCAAGTAATCGTAAAAGAAAAAACAAGCACGGATTTCGTGAAAGAATGAAAAGTGTTGGCGGAAGAAAAGTGCTTGCAAGCAGAAGAAGCAAAGGAAGAAAAAAATTAACAGTTAGTGATGAGAATTAGTTTCATTGAAACAGTTCGGGCTATCTACTGTTGAAAAACTAAAAAGAAGAAATGAAATAAAAAAAGTTATTTCATTTGGGACAACGATTTTTTCTGCAGACAAAAAAATAAAAGCTATTTATTTTGTTGAGGAAAATCAAGAAAAGACAGCCGTAAAAATAACACCTGCTGTATTTAAAAAGCTTGGTTGTGCTGTTTGGAGAAACAGAATAAAGAGACTTATTAGAGAATCTTACAGATTAAACAAACATGAACTTATTCTCAAAAGTACAAGAAAGAAAAAAGATTTAAAAATAATTTTTTCTCCCCAAAACATTAACGAAAAAACAAACAAACATGTTAAGTTAGATGAGATACTGCCTGGCATGTTAGATGTAATAAACAAAATTAAAGAAAAGATATAAATGAAATGAGAAAAATATTTGTATCATTGATTAAAGTTTACCAAAAAATTCTTTCTCCTCTTTTCCCACCATCTTGCAGGTTTTATCCGACTTGTTCTGAATATTCAGCACAGGCGATTACAAAACATGGTGTTTTAAAAGGTTTAATAAAATCAATTTGGAGAATTCTTAGGTGTAATCCATTTTCAAAAGGCGGATACGACCCAATAGATTAACGGAAAAAACATGGACAAAAACACAACAATAGCATTTATACTAATAGGAACGATTTTAGTCTTTTGGCTTTACTTAAATTCCCCGGAGCCACCGGTAAATCCTCCAACAACAAAATCAAATAGATCCCTTGTTAAAAAAGATTCTTCAAAAATAAACAAAGAAAAAGAAGCAATAATAAAAAAGAAAAAATCATTTAACAAAGAGATTGTTAAATCTAAAAAAGTTACTTCTTATGGAAAATATTTTAAATATTATGATAAGAAAGGTGAAAAGGTAACAATTGAAAACGATCTTGTAAAGATGGTGTTTTCAACAAGAGGCGGGAACATAGTTAGGTATTATCTTAAGAAGTTTAATAACTGGTACTCTGTCGGAGCCAAAAAAGATGAAAATATTGAAAAGACAAAGGTTCAATTAATTGATTATAAAAAAGGCGGATCATTAAATCTTTCTTTTATTTCAGAAGATGGTAAAGCGATTAATACAGGCAATCTTCTTTTTAAAGTTGAAAACGGAAAAACGTTTTATAAAATATCCGGCAATGATTCTATATCCGTTTCTTTTACTTACAGTGAAGACAAAACACATTACATCAAAAAAGATTATACTTTTTATGGGGACAAGTACAATATTAAAACAAGCATTAAGCTTGGTGGCATGAATGATCAAATAAGCAACAACGCTTATAACTTAGTTTGGAACAACGGAATAAATTTTGTGGAATATAATTCTGTTGATGAAGCTAATTATTCAGATGCAAGCGTGTACTCCGGTGGAGAAAAAACAACAATTGACGCATCTAAGGTTGGAGAGGTTGAAGATAAAGAATTTAACGGAAGCATAAATTGGGTTGATATCAGGAACAAATATTTTGTAGCCATAATTATCCCAAAAAATCCGTCTTCGGTTGACGGAGCTTATTTAAGTGGTACAAGGAAAACACTTCCCAATAATGGAGTAAAGGAAACATACAGCGCTCAAATTACAGTGCCTTTTAGAAATTTAGATTATGAGGAAACAAGCTTTGATGTTTATTTAGGACCTGTAGATTACGATATACTGAAGAATTATAATAAAGACTTACAATCCATTGTAGATTTCGGAAGCTTTTTTGGTCTAAAAATAATAGTGCGCCCAATAGCAGAATATATTCTTTTACCGTTATTTAATTTTCTTCATATTTTTATACCTAATTATGGTTGGGTAATAGTTATTTTTTCCATAATTATAAAATTAGCCCTCTACCCGCTTACCAAACAAAGCTTTCAGTCAATGAAGAAAATGCAACTTCTTCAGCCTAAAATAACCGAATTAAAAGAAAAGTTTGGCGACGACAAACAGAAGATTAGCAAAGAAACAATGAAGCTTTATTCTACTTATGGGGTTAATCCTGCGGGGGGATGTTTACCCCTGGTGTTGCAAATGCCAATCTTTATTGCTCTTTGGGGATTATTTAAATCTGCGATCGAATTAAGACAGCAGCCCTTCTTTGGTTGGATAACAGATCTATCAAGCCCGGATATTATTTATACACTATCGTTTAAACTTCCAATCATCGGTATTAGTGAGATAAGTGGTTTGGCAATATTAATGGGAATAACAACATACTTCCAGCAAAAAATGAGTGTTAAAGACCCAAACCAAAAAGCAATTATTTATATAATGCCTGTCTTTTTAACACTGTTGTTTATGAGTTTTCCATCCGGCTTGAACCTTTATTATTTTTTGTTTAACGTATTATCCATAGGTCAACAATATATCATTAATCACCAACACGATGGAGCTGAATTAGTACCTGTTAAAAAGAACAAGAAAAAATCAGGTGGATTTATGACAAAAATGATGGAAGCAGCAGAAGAAAAACAAAAAACTCAAAAAAAGAGAAAAAGATAAAAAGATATTTTTATGTTTGTTAAGCACTTATATTAACTTATTTTTTATAGGTGCTTAATTTTTATCTCTTTTATGATCAACAAAAAAAAAATATTTTCATTTCTATTATTGTTTGCATTTATAATCAGTGCACAAACTACGTTCTCTCAAAAACTTACTTTTGAGGTAAAAACAAAAACCAAAGAACTACCGTTTGGTTTAGAACAAAGAATTTTTAAAAACAAACTTGTAATAGGCATTGCTTTATCTGGTGGAGGTGCAAGGGGATTTGCCCAAATAGGTGTTCTTAAAGCATTCAAAGAAGAAGGAATTACTATTGATGTTATTACCTCAACAAGTATGGGAAGCATCATAGGCGGTTTGTATTCAATGGGTTATAGTATTGATGAAATAGATTCTATTGCTAAAAATACCGATTGGGATGCGCTGTTAAAACTAAACAGGAAAACTAATAGAAGAGACTTATATATAAATCAAAAAATAACCGAAGATAAAGCTGTTTTCAGTTTAAGGCTTGACGGATTCAAACCGGTTATACCTACATCATTAAATAACGGAGAGAAAATTTCTAATTATTTAAGCCTTCTCTCACTTAAAGCTCCCATCCATGTAGAAAAAACATTTGATGAATTATATACAAAATATAGGGCGGTCTGTACCGATTTAATTTCCGGCAAACCGGTTGTCCTTAAATCGGGATCTATTAGTCAGGCTATGCGTGCAAGTGCAAGCGTATCTTTTTTGTTATCACCAATTAAATTAGACTCTTTTTTGTTGGTTGACGGAGGACTCGTAGCAAACATTCCCGTAAGCATTGCCAAATCTATTGGTGCCGATTTTGTTTTTGCTGTAAACACCACCAGCAGACTTCATAAAAAAGGAGAGCTGAAATTACCCTGGGTAATAGCAGATCAGATAGTAAGTATTCCTATGAAGATTTTAGATGATGAACAATTAAAAAAAGCAAATGTTATAATAACACCGCAACTGAATGATCACTTAGCAACAGATTTCAACAACATTGATTCAATTATTACAAGCGGGTATGTATCAGCTAAATTAAAAATAAGAGGTGTTAAAAAATATTTAGATTCTTTGTCGACAAGAAGACAAATAGACTCACTTGTGTATTTTAAAAATCTCACAATAGGAGAAACCGCAACAAATTTAGAAAAAATCTTTTATAAAAAATTATCTAACAAAAAAAGCTTCACTAATTTTGATTTAATGTTATACTTAGATTCTATTTTTTCAACAGGCAATTATAAAAGTGTTAAGTCCGAACTAAACACAACAAAAGAAGGTTTTACAACATTAAAAATATTTGCAGATAAAAACACAACTATAAATAAGATAACAGTTGTGGGTGCGAATAAAAAGAACACAAAATATATAGAACAAATTCTTTCTAAATTAAAAGGCAATCCATATAACGTAAAAAAACTACTTTCTAAATTGATAAACATATCTAAACATTACAGAAAAAGAGGGTTTGTTTTTACAGAAATAGAAGAAGTTAATTTTAACAAAAAGGATGGCTCTCTTTTTATAAAAATTGATGAAGGAAAAATTTCGGGTATTAAGATAACAGGAAAGATAAAAACGAATAAGAAAATAATATTGAGAGAATTTAACATAAATAAAAACGGGGTCTTGACTTTTGAAGATATAAAGAAAGGGCTTAATAATTTAAGAAACTCAAATCTTTTTGATAATATCGTTATTATATATCACCATAAAACAGGAAAAAACATTTTAAATATAAAGCTAAACGATAAGCCAAGCAGTTTGTTAAGGTTTGGGTTTAGATTGGATAATGAAAACAAAGCTCAATTTAGTTTTGATATAAGAGATGATAATTTAATGGGCACCGGGGCTGAATTGGGTTTTTTAGTTACTCTAAGCAATAGAATAAAATCTTATATGTTGGAACATAGAGCTAATAGAATTTTTAACACATATTTAACATATAGCGTGAACCTGTTTTATAAATTCAACGATGTCTTTTCTTATAAAAATGATCCTATAATATCAGAGGCTGAATTTTCAAGATCTATTTCAGGTGAATATAGACAAATATTTTATGGTGCATCAATAACATTTGGAACACAAGTAAAGAAATTTGGTAATTTAACTTTAACCGGTAAATATGAGATAGATGAAATAAAAAATAAATTCGGCAGTTCGGTTACACCAAGCAAGGACAGAATAGTTAGTTTTAAACTTAATTCAATAATCGATACTCAGAATAAATACCCATATCCGACAAAGGGAATTTATTTTAACGGGTATTACGAAACAGGACAATCTATTTTGGGCAGCGAAATCAGTTATATTAAAGCTGCTTTTGAATATAAGAATTATTTTACATTTGGTTCATCACATACAATTTATCCACGGATAAAAATAGGGTTTGGCGATAATACCTTACCGCTAAGCCAACAATATTCTCTCGGGGGACAAAATGATTTTTTTGGTATGAGATTAGATGAGTTTAGAGGAAGGCAAATATTTTTAGCATCTTTTGGTTATAGGTATAAGCTACCGATTAAAATATTTTTTACAACGTATTTAAAATTTAGATATGACCTTGGGGCGGTATGGGAGTTTCCTAATCAAATAAGATTTAAAGATTTTAGACACGGTATTGGAGCGACACTATCATTCGATACGCCAATTGGTCCGGCTGATTTTTCAATTGGAAGAAGCTTCAAGTTTGCGAGGAGTCTGCCGAATAACCCCATAAGCTGGGGAGACGTTTTGTTTTATTTTTCTATCGGGTATTATTTTTAATGCTTTGATAAGATTAGTTTTTGTAAATAACGGTTTGATTTTTGTCCCATCCATTCTTATCAGAAATTGTGTAGCTTTTAAATAATTAAAACAACAAAGTGAAAACCCACCAACATATCTTTTCCTTCAAATCCAACAACAGCAATTATTACAGGAACGTTTAATTTTAATATCCGGTTTGTCTTTGCTCCCTTTCTCAAACCAAATTATTGCTTTTGTTTGATTGAAAACATAATGTTTTCATGATTTTAAAATCAAGGAATATTAATAGATTTAAAAATTTCTTAACAATTTCTTAACAATTTGGTAATATATAAACAATAAGTTTGGTTACAGTTTAGTCAAAGTTTAGTAGGATTTAATAATATAGTAGAGGGAATAATGAAAAAAACAGTTTTGTTGTTGGTGGTGATTTACGTGTCTTTTTTAACATCATCTTTGTTTGCACAAGGTAAATTAAGTGGATTAATGTTTGGGGATTATTATTATAACACATCAAGAGATGCATCTATAAATATATTAAAAAATGTAGCGACGAAAGGTGTTCAGGATTTTCAAGCTTTTCAATTTAGAAGAATCTATTTGACTTATGACAATAAGATTTCTAAAAAATTTAAAACGAGAGTTAGATTTGAAATGAGCAATAATGTTATAGCACAAAACGGAAAATTTACTGCTAATATAAAAGATGCATATTTACAGTGGAAGGCTTTTGCGGGACAATCTCTTGTGTTGGGACTTCAACCGACACCGTCATTTTCTGTTTCAGAAAAATATTGGAAATATAGATCCCTTGAAAAAACAATAATGGACTTAAGAAAAATAGAAAGCTCAAGAGACCTTGGTGTTGGATTAAAAGGTAAGTTAGATAAAAAAGGAATTTTTAGTTATTGGGTATTAATAGGAAACGGGAACAGCAACAAACCTGAAACCAACAAATACAAAAGATATTATCTTCAGTTAAAAATATCACCGGTTAAAAACCTATCCATTACTTTAAATGGTGACTTTAGTCCAAAAGGAAACATAAGAAACCCGTACTTAACCACAACAAATAATTTAGTTTCTAACGGAACCTTTACATCATCATTTTTTATAGGTTATAAATCGGGACAAAAATATTCCTTTGGTACCGAAACTTTTATTCAATCGTCCGAAAATAGTTTTAATAATGGAGCATCTTTACAAAACAAAAATTCCTTTGGTATTTCTGTCTTTGGTAACTTAAAAATAAAAGAGAACTTGTATTTGGTTGGACGTTATGATTTTTTTGATCCAAACACCAACGCTCTTTCAAAAGGAGATTCGAGAAATTATATATTAGCCGGATTGGATTTTAAAGTACAAAAACAAGTTTCAATTATGCCGAACATTCAAATCGAGACTTATGAAACCCCATTATCAGGAAACAATATAAATGCCTCGGTAACTGGTAGATTAACTTTTTATTATAAATTTCTTTAAAATATAAGAGGACTAAAAATGAAAAAAACAACATTCTTTTCACTATTTATTTTGATTGGTACAATGCTTGTACTATCAGCTTGTTCCGATAAACCAAGCAAGCCCAAAACATTAAAGTTAAACGGCGCTGGAGCAACATTTCCGTATGTGATTTATTCGAAATGGTTTGATGTATATCATAAAAAAACAGGAATCGAATTTAATTACCAATCCATTGGAAGTGGCGGTGGGGTTAGACAAGTAATAGCCGGCACAGTTGACTTTGGTGCTTCGGACGCACCAATGAAAGACAGCGAGTTAAAACAAGTAAAAGATAAATTGGGAAAAGAAATAATTCATATTCCAACAGTGATGGGTGCGGTTGTGGTTGCTTACAATTTAAAATCAGTAGGTAACGGATTAAAGTTGACACCCGGAATACTTAGTGATATTTACTTGGGTAAAATTAAAAAATGGAACAACTCTAAAATTAAATCTGTTAATAAAGATAAAAAATTACCTAATGAAAAGATTACCGTAGTACACAGATCAGACGGTAGCGGAACAACCAATATATTTACAGATTATTTAACCAAAGTAAGCAGTAACTGGAAAGAAAAAGTAGGAGTAGGCAAATCGGTTGACTGGCCTGTTGGTCTGGGTGGAAAAGGCAACGAAGGTGTCGCAGGCTTGGTAAAACAACTTGACGGAACAATAGGTTATGTAGAATTAGCTTATGCAGTGCAAAATAAATTGAATTATGCTATATTGCAGAATAAAGCAGGATATTTTGTTAAAGCTTCTTTCAATTCGGTGTCTGCTGCAGCGGAAGGAAGCCTGGCAACTTTACCTTATGATTTAAGGGTTTCTATAACAAATGCAGACGGAAAAGATTCTTACCCGATATCGGGCTTTACCTGGTTGCTTGTTTATAACAAAATGGAAAACAAACAGAAAAAAGAAGCGTTGGTAAATTTTTTAAATTGGGCTCTTACAAAAGGTGAAACTTATGCCGAGGGTTTATATTATGCACCCTTACCGGAAAAAGTTATTGAATTGAGCAAGAAGAAAATAGCCCTTATAAAATAAAAAATTAATGGTGTTAAAAAAATTATTTTCTAAAACGGAAGAAAAGTTTTTTCATTCAAACACATTACAAAATAACGAAAGGCATTTAGGCGATTATATTTTTCATAATGTAACTCGTCTTTTTGCTTTTTTTGTTTTAGGATTAATGTTGGTAATGTTTTTGGAATTGTTTATAGAGTCTTTGCCGTCTATAAATAAATTCGGGTTAAGCTTTATAACTTCATCCGAGTGGAACCCTGTTAAAGATAAATATGGTGCGCTGCCCTTTATCTTTGGAACAGTTTATTCCTCGATTTTAGCCTTGATGATTGCCCTGCCGCTAAGCATAGGTGTAGCAGTATTTCTAACCGAAGTAGCACCCACCTGGTTGGAACAACCGGTATCAATTTTGGTAGAGTTGTTGGCAGCGATACCCAGTATAGTTTACGGGCTGTTCGGCATATTTGTTTTGGCTCCCTTTTTAAAAAATGTGGTCGAACCGTTTCTTCAAACACATTTTGGATTTCTTCCTTTTTTTAAAGGAAGCTTTTACGGCTTTGGAATGCTTTCTGCAGCATTAATACTTTCAATTATGATTCTTCCTATAATCACTTCTATTTCAAGGGATGTAATGAAAGCAATTCCTGATTCGCTGAGAGAAGGAGCTTACGCACTTGGTGCAACTAAATGGGAAACCATAAAAATAGTTTTAATAAGCTCACGATCAGGAGTGCTCGGTGCAACATTGTTGGGGTTTGGAAGAGCAATTGGCGAAACAATGGCTGTTACAATGGTAATAGGCAATAGACCTGAAATTTCTCTTTCTTTGTTTGATGCAGGACATACCATGGCAAGTGTTCTGGCAAATGAATTTACAGAAGCAACATCAAGTCTTTATGTAAGTTCGTTGATGGAAATAGGACTTCTTTTTTTCTTAATAACTATAATAATTAATTCCATAGCAAGGCTAATTGTTAATAATGTAACTAAGAAATATGGAAAAATTGCTTGATGGAAGAGTATAATTCTACTAAATATAAATGGCGCATAAGAAAAAGTAACATTGCAGTTATGTTTGCTGTTTTAAGTGCATTGCTGGTTTTAATTCCGTTGTTTCTTATTTTGTTTTACACTGTTCAGCAAGGTATTTCATCTATTAATTGGGACTTCTTTACCCAAATGCCCAAACCCGTTGGTGAAACCGGCGGTGGTATGGCAAATGCCTTGGTGGGTTCAGCAATCTTGGTTTTACTCGGGAGTGCTTTGGGTATTCCCGTTGGTGTTATGTCCGGTATTTATCTCTCTGAAGAAAGCGATAGTTTCTTGCCCAAAAGCATTCGTTTTTTAGTAGAAGTTTTAAACGGAACACCATCCATTGTAATAGGTATAGTTGCATATATAACATTTGTTGTTCCAATGAAATCCTTCTCCGCTCTTTCCGGTGGAATTGCTTTGGGTATAATAATGATACCGTTAATTACAAGAACAACAGAAGAGATGGTAAGGTTGGTTCCTTCTACTGTGAGAGAAGCGTCGTTTGGATTGGGAATTCCAAAATGGAAAACGACTCTACATGTGATTCTTCCGGCAGCAATGAAGGGTATGCTGACAGGAATAATTTTATCTATTGCAAGGGCGGCCGGTGAAACAGCCCCGTTACTTTTTACGGCACTCGGTAACAGGTTTTGGTCAACAAACCTTGATCAGCCGATAGCCTCTATTACAGTGTTTATATACGATTATGCTAAAGCTCCATTTGATGATTGGAATAGACAAGCATGGGCAGCATCACTTGTTTTAATCGTTTTTGTTACTACATTAAATGTTATTTTTAAAATAATTTCGAGAAAAAGAAAGTAGAAACTTATTAAAATGAATAGTCTAACTAAAACAGAAACAATAGAAAAAACAACAAAACCGGAATTAAAAGAAAAAATGTCCGTTAAATATTTATGTGCATATTTCGGTGATGTTCAGGCTCTGTCAACTGTTTCCATGTCAATTTACAAAAAAAGAGTTCTTGCTATTATAGGACCCTCCGGTTGTGGAAAATCTACTTTTATTAGGTGCTTAAACAGAATGCACGAAGTAGTCGGTGGTGAATATGTGGGTGAAATAAAGCTTGACGATGTTGATATTAAAAAATTTAATTCAGTTATTTTAAGAAGAAAAGTTGGTATGGTTTTTCAAAAACCGAATCCATTTCCCACAATGTCTGTTTTTGATAATGTTGTTGCCGGACTTAAATTGAACGGATTTAGAAACAAAAGTAAACTTAAAGAAATAGCCGAAGACTGTCTTAAAAAAGTTGCTTTGTGGGATGAAGTAAAAGACTCACTGAACAAAGCAGGAACAAGCTTATCCGGCGGACAACAACAGAGATTATGTATAGCAAGAACAATTGCCGTTGAACCTGAAGTTATTTTAATGGATGAACCGGCAAGTGCATTGGATCCAATTTCAACCGCTAAAATAGAAGAACTGATTTTTGATTTAAGAAAGAATTATACAATTGTAATAGTTACACATAATATGCAGCAAGCTGCAAGAGTAAGCGACTTTACTGCTTTTCTCTATATGGGTAAATTGGTTGAATACAATAAAACAAAAAAACTTTTCATATCTCCTACCGAAAAAAGAACAGAGGATTATATCGCAGGTCGTTTCGGTTAATGTTTTTGATTTAGAGCACACAGCATAATGTCTTCGTCCGTTAAATTATAATGTAATAGCAAAAAATTATAACACATCCTTAACTGCTTTTATCCCGTTATTTAAAAAATCTTTCACAGCATTGTGTTGTTTCTCAGAAGAATCAAAAATTAAAATACTTTTTGCAGTAAGAATTGCACCAACCCAACCCTTAGTATGCCAGAAACCTCCTGAAGGTAATTCAGGTAAAGTTACTTCATCTGTGTTTGGATAGGGCCAGGGGGTAATGTAAAAATAAGGTTCGTTGTAATTATCGTCGCCTGGTGAAAGTCCGACCCCGATGCTTTTATAGTTTTCTTTGCTGTTGTTTAAAACGATAAGAGTTGCAATGTCAAAGTGATGGGGCCAACAAGCGATTGATGAAGCTTGTTCATTTTTTTCTTTAATGTATTTCAAAACTAAATTTGCGTTTGCAAAATATTTACTTAGTTCGTTAAACAACTCTTTGTTTGCAAATTGAAATGGGGCGCCGCTTGCGGTTGGATAAATCGGAATTTCGTAAGGAAGCTCCAATGAAAGTTTTTCCACATCTTCACCAAGCAAGTTAACCTGTTCCTTTAACCAATCAAATGCTTCACCGAAGGTTTTGCAGTCGAGAGGAAACGATCCTACAATATTATCTTCTGCATCAAGAAAAAGAATCGTAAAATCTTTAAAGTTTATTGCTGTTTTAATTTTGTTTTTTCCCCATTCTTGACCAGCCAAAAGATTTTTATCTTCAAGCCACAACAAAGATGCAAAATGGTCATCTTCAACTTTAGGCAGAAAAGCTCTGCCGGTTAATGCCGTAAGCTGAACTGCTTGATGAATTTGTTTTCTTGTTTCAGCGAGTTCTTCAATATTAAAACCCGATAATTTTTGCCATGTAGAATTCAT
>ENA-ORDP01000562-ORDP01000562.1-marine-sediment-metagenome-genome-assembly--contig:-NODE-562-length-23703-cov-5.088718_pt1 | contig 23703 bp, 14 predicted proteins | sample MGYA00248627_ERZ508539 | MGnify/ENA primary metagenome ERZ508539 (study PRJEB26208, sample SAMN05571518) | marine sediment metagenome | biome: deep sea; feature: Hydrothermal vent; material... | reverse complement strand
ATATTATTTTCTTAGATTATTAGAAGAAACAGTTGATAGAGAAAAATTCGATATTTTTTTAAAAGACTATTTTACCTCAAATGCATTTCATTCCATGACAACAAACGAGTTTATAACACAACTAAATACTAAACTCTTTGAGAAGAACGGAATAGCCGTTGATCAACAGCTATATGCAGATTGGATTTTTGGACAAGGATTACCATCGAACTGTCCTCAACCAGTATCCGATAGATTTAATAAAGTAGAACAAGTGTTAAGTTCCTGGCTTGGTGGAGATTCCATTGAGGAGCTATTTACACCAGAAGATTTAATTGCTAGAAGATGGAGTTCCCATGAATGGCTTCATTTTTTACGAAATCTGCCAGAAAATTTGACCATTGATCAAATGAACACCCTGGATTTATACTTTCAGTTTACCAATTCTGGAAATTCAGAAATTCTTACGGCTTGGATGGTACATGTTATTAAACACCAATATAGGGCTGGGTATCAAAATTTGGAAAACTTTTTAATTGTTACCGGACGAAGAAAATTTTTGGCTCCACTATATGCCGAAATGGCCAAAACGGATAAGGGAATGAAAATGGCTAAAGAGATGAATCCTTCACTGCAAATTGATGGAGAATTACAAGCTGATGCTGCCATTATCGAAGCTATCGGACAAAAGAAAGCGCCCGGATCAGCTATTGCAGGCAAAGCCAACGTACTGGTATTTCCTTCTCTCGAATCGGGAAATATTGCTTACAAACTGGTCCAGCGTCTCGCCGGAGCAGAAGCTGTCGGTCCGGTTTTGCAAGGTCTTGCAGCTCCCATCAACGACCTTTCGCGGGGCTGCTCTGTTAACGACATCATTAATATGATTGCTATTACCGCTAATCAGGCCAACGGTCTGTACGGCAACAAATAACATATATAGAAAACCATTAAAATTATAAAAATGAGCGAATTAGTTCAATTTAGTCTTGGCGGACGACTTAAAGCCAAAGGAAATATCCAAACTATCGGTATTATCGGATGCGGCTCTGTAGGCCAGGTGATTACACGTATCGTTGCACAGTATGGCATGGATGTTATCTTTCTGGATTTAACCGAAGAGCGCCTGAAAGAGATATTTACAGAACTTGAATCCCAGTTAGACGGTGTTATTGCCCAATGGGGTATTACCTCTTCAGAGAAAAAATTGATTATGTCTCGCATCAAAGGCACAACCGATTATAACGACTTGAAATACTGTGATTTAATTATCGAAACCATTAGTTCGCGTCAGAAAGGAACTTTGTTGAGTCTGCGGAAAGAACTGTTTCAAAAAGTGGAAAGTGTTGTAAGTGATAAAACCATTATCTCCTCCGACCTATCCACATTAATCATCTCGGACCTTGCTGTAGTGTTAGAACATCCCGAAAGAGCCATTGGTGTGCATTTCATTGAACCTATAGACAAGACCACTATTGTGGAGGTGGTGAAAGGCCGCCAAACATCGGATGAAACTTATGATAAGGTAAGCCGGTTTTTGAGAATGATTAACAAAAGGGCTATTCTTATCAACGAATCTCCCGGAAATATCTCTACCCGCATCCTGATTCCGCTTATCAATGAAGCCTGCGAAATCCTGATGGAAGGAGTAGCCTCCATTTCCGATATTGATGAAACCATGAAAGAGACTACCGGATATATTTACGGGCCTTTTGAAATTGCCGACAAAATCGGGCTGGATAAAATCCTGAAATACATGGACAACCTGTATCAGGAATACGGTGATAAAAAATACAAAGCCTCACCTATTATTAAACGACTCGTCAGGGCTAATTATCTCGGTCTCCAGACCAAAAAAGGATTTTATAATTACGAAGGTGATAAGCCCGTCGGAAACACCATAACATGCGCCATTATTAAATAAATGAAAAGAGGAAGAAGATGAAAATTATAGTATTGAATTGTGGTAGCTCATCCATAAAATATGAGCTGGTAAACATGCCTTCCAAAGAAGTTCTGGCAAAAGGAATTGTCGAAAAAATAGGGCTTAAAGGCAGCGTTATTAAACACAGCCGTAATAATGACCCGGTGAAAAAAATCGAAGGTGAAATACTGGATCACCAGCAGGGAATTGAATACCTGCTCGGTGTTTTAATCAGCAAAGAATACGGAAGCCTTAAAAACATGGAGGAAATTACCGCTATCGGACATCGTGTTGTACACGGAGCCGAAGAATTCAGTGACAGCGTCCTGATTACCGACGAAGTGATTGACGCATTGGAACGCTCTTCCGAGCTGGCGCCACTGCATAATCCACCCAACCTGAAAGGGATTTATGCCATGCAACAATTGCTGCCACAGGTACCTCAGGTAGGTGTTTTCGACACGGCTTTCCACCAATCAATGCCGCCTCATGTTTTTCTCTACGGTATTCCTTATGTTCTTTATGAAAAGTACAAAATAAGGCGTTACGGTTTTCACGGTACCAGCCACAACTACGTTTCGCACAGAGCCTGCGAAATACTGAATGTCGATTATGAAAAACAGAAAATCATCAGCTGTCACCTCGGCAACGGGGCGTCGGTAGATGCCATAAAAGATGGGAAATCATACGACACGTCCATGGGAATGACACCTACCGAAGGGCTGATTATGGGGACACGTACGGGTGACCTTGACCCGGGTGCACTGCTGTTTATTGCCGAAAAAGAAAAAACATCCATCAGTTATACACGTACCTTGCTGAACAAATTCTCGGGTATGGTTGGCATTTCAGGTGTTTCTTCCGATATGCGCAACATCGAAGAAGCCGCTGCAAAAGGAAACGAACGAGCCAAAATTTCATTGGAAATGTTTGCCTATAGGGTGAAAAAATATATCGGTTCGTATGCTGCGGCATTGGGTGGCGTGGATGTGCTCATTTTTACAGGCGGAATCGGTGAAAACGACACAAAAATCCGGAGAAAAATTCTTTCCGGTATGGAATTCCTCGGTATCGAACTGGATGAAAAGATGATGAACAAACGCGGACAGGAAGTAATTCTCTCCACCAATAACTCAAAAGTAAAAGTGATGGTGGTTCCTACAAAAGAAGAACTTATGATTGCTGCCGACACATACGAGTTGGTTAAGTGGAGTTTATCTTAAAACCGGTATTACATATTCTCCATCATTTCATCGGTCATTTCCAAATTGTGAAAAACCTTTTGTACATCATCGTCGTCTTCAAACAGGTCAACAACTCTCATGATTCTCAGCGCTTCCTCTAAAGGCAACGTCTTGGTGTCGTTTGGAATACGCTGTAATTCGGCAGTTTCAGGCTCAATACCCAAATCTTCAAGCTTTTTCATCATAGTGCCAAAATCCTCCATGGAAGTGGTAACATTAAAAAAGTCTTCCTCATCCAGTTCAATATCCTCTGCACCGGCATCAATCAATTCCATTTCAAACTCCTCCAAATCCAAATCGCCTTTAGGAATAACGAAAACACCTTTGTGGTCAAACAAATAACTCAGAGAGCCGTTGGTTCCAAGGCTGCCACTGAACTTATTAAAAATAGCACGGATGTTAGAAACCGTTCTTTGCAAATTGTCGGTTGTACACTCAAGGTAAACAGCAATTCCGTGGGAAAGATAGCCTTCATAAATAACCTCCGAAAAACTTGCACCGTCTTTGTCTTTTCCCTTGCTGATGGCTCTTTCGATGTTGTCTTTCGGCATACTCTGACCTTTGGCATTGGCAATGGCCATACGCAAACGCGGGTTTCCATCCGGGTCGGCTCCGCCCTCTTTAACCGCCACGGTAATTTCTTTAATAAGTTTTGAGAATATCTTGGAACGTTTGGCATCCAATGCCCCTTTTTTCCTTTTTATGGTTGACCATTTACTGTGTCCGGACATAATATAATAAAGTTTTTAGTTTCCTGATTTTGCCTGGCAAAGTTAAGAAAAATCAGGCATTTTTTGCCGGAGATGTTTTTTTGAATAATGAGAGACCAGAGATGAGTGGAGAGATGTCCGATACCACCCGGCAGTGTAAAAAAAAGCCCCCATGAAGGAGGCATGGATAAAAAGGGGACTTCTAATAATGGGTTTTACCAACCGGAAATGCTAATACCGGCCGACCACTGGTTTAACGCAGGCCCCTGTCCTTTCAAAAACATCTGATTCAGGGCATAAGTCGCATACAGTGAGACAATACCGTAGCCTAAGCGAAGGGTGGCATCAAAACGAAACGGCTGCAGGTTGAAGCCATTCACACTTTTCACAATGTTCCGGTTAGTGCGATTGGGCGTTGTGTAATATCCGGGCAACAACGTGCCATCTGCTGGATTTTCAAGATAATACTGCTTGTTGGGTTCGTTAAAATAGATTTTGGTGTGTGAGCGAAGCCGGGCATTAATCAACATCCCGACACCGACAAAAAACCTACGGCTGCGCCTGGGATTGTTCGTTTGAAACTCAAAAATAACAGGAACCGTTAAATAAAACAGGGTAAGTTTGCTTTTCCGGACACTAACATTACGCATATAAAAGCCGCTCAGTTCATTGCTGTCGGGTGACAGGAAAGTCGGATTGGAAAAACGATAATTGTTGAAGCTAAACCCCACACCTGTAACCAGGCCAATGGTTTTGGCTTTGTTAAAAGCAATATCCTGCTCAAAGAGGTTCACATTTACATTAATGGATTTTTCATATCGCTGATTCAGGAAATCATAAGCTTTCCCGTAATCAGTATTCAAACCGGGGGTGAAGTAACCGTTTATTCCTAAGTCAACACCTGCCCAGTGTCCGTTAAACTTCACCGGTTTTGTGCGTTTCCATTTCACATTACCGTTGTTATCTACTATTAGCGTATGGCTGCCAAGGGTTACCTTAGTTGTATCACCATCTATCACTTCCACATGGATAGAGCCAACATTAACGCGCGTAGTGTCATTCCAGTTATATGCACTGACCGGATTGCTGTAAACCACCACACGGGTGCGCTCGCCCGGCCTCTGCACCTGAATAGTTTTTTGTGAACCATTTACCAGCTTCACACTGGCTGCCGTGGAGACATCTTTACTTAAAAATTTTTGGGCATTTACACGAATATCAGAGGCGCCGATAGCCTTTGCAAAAACCGAATCGGCAACCAAACGGCTCGCTTTAATGTCGGCTGCACCACTCGCCACAGCAGTAAATTTCTTTGTCTGCCCTGTAAGATACAGGTCTGCTGCTCCGGAAGCATGCGCCACTACCTCCTTAAAGTTCAGCATCAGGTTTACATTAGTAGCACCACTGGCGACAACTTTAAACATTTGTCCGCCCAGCATATCAGCACTCTTCACCACCGATGCACCGGAGGCATGCACTGCTGTGAGCGTAGGAACCGTAACATAAAACTTCAGTTTTGTAGGGTTGATATCGGCGTAAGAGAAATCCAGCACCTTATTTTTAACGGAAACATGAATGGCATTTAAGATATTCTCATCAGCCTGTATGACCACACTGTAAGGAGTGTTTCCTTTTGTTAAAATGATGATATTATCGGTAGAGCCGGCACGAATCTGATTAAAAGCAGGTACTGTCTCCGTACTTTTCACAATGCGTCCATTACCTTTGATATACCTTGAATTTCGTTGGCTGAAAGCCGATCCTGCTGTAAAAAGCATAATGGCAATAAGCAGAAATGAAGTGGATGTAACTTTTCTCATGATAAAATTTTTCTAATGTTTACCAGTGAGACGGATAAAACGGGGACAATGTTACAGCCGTAGCCAGTTTTTACCGGATGAGGGTAACCGAACCCTGCAAACGATATTTTTTTAATCCATCGGAGGAGATAAAGTAAACCTCACAGGTATAGAAATAGACGCCGGCAGGACTTTCCGCTTTGGTTTTGATATCCCGCCCATCCCAGTTTATCATGGGATCTTTCGTGTGAAAAACCTCTTTTCCCCATCGGTTAAAAATAACCATTTCCACATGATCCACTGTCGCTTTAGGATTGTTGTTCAGCGAATTCAAGGGTACAAACTTATCGTTCACACCATCACCATTGGGGGTGAAAACATTGGGAAGTTCGTACCGGGGACAAGCATTGTAACTTACACATACTTTCGGGCTCCGGCCGCTCACATTTCCGGTAGAATCCACTGCTTCGGTGAAATAACATCCCACCACATTTTCCAAACCACTGTGCCGGTAGTAAACAGTGTCGGCATGGTTTCCGTTCACAGAATCCAGTAACGAGAACTGTCCGCCGGGCGGGGCATAATAAATCCGGTATTTTGCCAGATCATAATAGCAGCTGTCTTTGGGTAACATCCATATTTTCAGGGTATTCTCTACTTTATCACAATCGGTAACAACCGCATTTTCAGGAGGGCATGGTGCAGTCACATCCTTCGGAATAGCACAGACAATCTGTGAGTAGTTTACAATTGGATTTACCAGCCCGGGAAGTGAATAGCGTCCGATAGATTTTATGTAATAGCAATATTGCAGTGTGTTATTCAGATTTTTATCCACAAAGACAGTACCTTTTACTGTTGTTAACGAGTCAAAGCGTTGGCTTCCTTCAGTTTTCCGAAAAATGACATACTGGTCATTGGTCCACGGGACTTTGGGGTGCCAGCTGAGGGTCAGTCTTTTATCTGAAGCCCTTATTTGCAGAAAAAGCGAAGAAGCATTCTGGGAACTTCCCACAGCACCAGCTGTTTCGCTTTCCAAATCAACACGATAAACTATGGCAGCCCCCTCTGTGTTCAGGTTCACAGTGGCATCTGTGAAAATAGTATCATTAAGACCGGAAAAGGTTTTCACAAGTTGCATTTTTCCACTCGAAGCCCTATCGCTACGGTACAAAAGATAGTTGTACGGACCGGGAAACTGGGCTTTGTCCAACTCAATCGGTTTTGACCAGTCCACATAAACCTGCCCTTTGGAAAGGTCGGCATAATTATTACTCACATGGGTGATGATGGGAACATCACGTTTCAGTGAAGCACACGCCTGGTCAGAAGCATAGCTTTCGGATTTATCGGCAAAAATAGTCGTTACCCTGTAACAATAGCGCACCCCTTGCGACAAGCCGTTCCCGCCATTGTCGTCGCGAAAAGTGTGTTTGTTTATACTGTTTGTCGTGCCAATTAATTTGAATCCGGTATAAGCCGGGACACCCGTTTCGCAATGGCCATGTTGCCAGAATGTGCTGTCGCTTTTGCGGTATATTTTATAGCCAATGGCATTTTTACAGCCGGCAGTATCCCACGTCAGATCAATGCCGTTCCCAAAAGCCTTGGCTTTCAGGTTTTTCGGGGCAGGCGCTATAACTTTTATTTTCACCGTTTTAAAGCTGGCCAGGCTTACCGGAAAGCCGCTATCCTTGGCTTTAAAGCCCACCGAATAAGGGTTGTAGCGCACATGATCGCACTGTGTATGCCAGGAAAAAACAGTAGAGACCGTGTCTTTTCCTTCGGCAGGATTGGGGTTTATTGTTGCCGGACTTACTGTCTGTTCGAAAGGGCCGCCAAAAGCTGTTAACGTCACATTGGTTCCTTCCGGATCGTAGGCTATTGTCTTGAAACGCAAACTATCGCCTGCTACCACACAGGTATCCCCGGAGGTGATAATAACCGGCGGCTTATGGCTGCAGTTGGTAATAGTAATTTGCATATCGCGGCGTACATAACCAATCATGATACCTCTGCGCCACTCTTCCGTCAAAAAAGCCACGTTGTACTCGCCCTGCAATACGGGATTTACCCATTGCATTTCACCTGTGAGCGAATCGATACGAAAATATTGAGAGGCTTTGGGGAAAGTGTAACCGGGAATATCTCTCCCACCGGCGCCTTTACAAACCACAAGCTTGTACGACAGGCTGTCGCCATCCGGATCGTAAGCACCCGGATTATGATAAAAGGGTTGCCCCACACAGCCGGCATCGATGGGAGGATTGAGTAACTGTACCGAGTTATTGTATCCAAGAAAAGGGTTGATGAGGAGATAGCTGTCAACAAACATGGGCACATTTACGGAGTTGGGAATGTTCACCACACCGTTGTTGCGGTTAGGATCTTCCACGGTTATGGTGTAAGCACCCGGACCGGCATAAGTGTGACGGCCTACGTATCGGTTGTAAGAAATATCGTTGCCGAGCGGGTAGAAGTCGATACGGGGTATTTTCTCCGTACTGCCATCGCCCCAGAATATCGGCATGGTAGTTCGTTCATTATCAGCCGGACTGGAGGTTCGGGTGTACATAGTAATGGTAAATTCATAAGTAAGCCCTTCGATGTGCCGGTAAGTAATTTCGGCAGCCCGCTGATGCGTAGCCCAGCCAACCTGAACAATGAAGAACAAAAAAATAATGATTAAAAAATACCGTTTCATAGCTTTCACGAATGGTTCTCAAAACTACAAATATTATCTAAGAATTCACTTTTCCCCGTAACGAATGAAAATCAAAAACTTAGAACAGTACAAATGATATCTGTCGAAATATTTTAGCTGCAAAATCAACCAACGGCAAAGACATCACAAAAAAACATTAATTTTGTTGGTTCCGTTTTGAAATTGATTAATGAAGAAATTAACATCAGAGGAAGAGAGGCAGGAGATTCTGCATCAGTACCGGCATCTGATAGAGGCTTGGACTACCCGGAAGGAGACGAGGGATTTATGGGATGTGCGCAAAGCTTTCCGTATGGCAGCCGATGCACACAAAGACATGCGCCGGAAGTCGGGGGAACCTTTTATCCTGCATCCTCTTGCTGTGGCTACGATTGTAGCTGGCGAAATGGGGCTGGGACGTACCTCTATTATTTCGGCTTTGCTGCACGACACAGTGGAAGATACCGACCTCACGCTGGAGGATGTGGAAAAGATATTTGGCCCCAAAGTTTCCCGTATCATCGACGGACTTACTAAAATTGATGAAATCTCCGACAGCAATTCAACTGCCCAGTCGGCCACATTAAAGAAAATCATTTTCACCCTGTCAGACGATATGCGTGTGATACTTGTGAAACTGGCCGACCGCCTGCACAACATGCGTACGATGAATGTGATGGCACACGACAAACAGCTCCGCATTGCTTCTGAAACACTTTATATTTATGCCCCATTGGCTTACCGTCTGGGTTTTTTTTCTATTAAGAGTGAACTTGAGGAGCTCTCATTCAAATATTCCCAGCCCGAACTTTATGAGGACATCAGACATGAAATTGAGCTGAGCCGATCCGACCGGAATGCTTATCTGAATGATTTCATGGTTCCAATCCGTACTTCGTTGAAGCGCAAAAAGCTAAAATTCCAACTGCTGATAAACGAAAAAACAACCTATTCGGTGTGGCAAAAAATGCGTCGGCTGGAGTTACCTTTCGAGCAGATATACAACTCGTTTAGTCTGGATATCATTGTGGACACCGAAACCCAAAATGAAAGCCTGGAATGCTGGGCCGTTTATTCAGCCTTGTCGGAAATATACAAGCCCAACAACAAAAGGCTGTTGGACTGGATGAGCACGCCAAAAGCAAACGGTTACGAAGCTATTCATACAACGGTGATGGGGCCTCAGGGCCGATGGGTAGCTGTGCATATCCGAAGTAGGCGTATGCAGGAAATTGCCCAAAAAGGATATGCAGCCTACCTGAAGTACAAAACAATATCTTCCTCTCCCGGTAGTCTGGATGTGTGGTTAAATAAAACCCGCGAGCTGCTGCTGGAAAACGACAATGATGAGGAATCTATCAGTTTTATTGATGACTTTAAGCAAAATCTTTTTTCTGATGAAATTTATGTGTTTACACCAAAAGGAGATTTGATAACCCTCCCAAAAAGGGCAACAGTTCTGGATTTTGCTTATTCTATTCATAGTGACTTGGGAAATAAAGCGATTGGAGCTAACGTAAACCGGCGTGTGGTTACTATTGATCATAAATTGAGAAGTGGCGATCAGGTGGAGATCATTACTTCAAAAATCATGGAGCCACAAGAAGATTGGTTTAAAATAGTGGTTACTGCAAGAGCCAAAACAAAAATAAAAACCGCCCTGAAAAATGAGCGGAAGAAATACAAAGAAGCGGGAGAAAAAAAACTAAATGAGCTCTTTTCACAATTCAAGATTGAATATAACGGGCAGAATGTTCAAAAGGTAATAAAAGATTCTCAGATAGGCAGTCCCATTGACTTTTATTATTTTCTGGCCACCGGCAAAATAGGTGAGGAAGAGTTCAAACGTATTCTTCTGCCTAATGGAGATCGCACCGGATGGCTGAGAGGTTTACGCATTCCTTTTATTGGCAAACAGACAAAACCAGCGCTGCCTGAAACTGGTAACTTGCCCGAAGTTTCACCGCCGGCTATTGCCGGAAATCAAAAAGAGTATGTCATTCCCGAATGCTGTCATCCTGTCCCCGGTGATAATGTTATCATCTTAGAGCTTCCCGGCGGCAATACCGAAGTGCATAGAACAGATTGCGAAAAAGCTATTCAACTCATGTCGGTTTATGGTCGTAACATACTAAAAACAAAATGGAAACCGGTGGAAGGGAAAACCTACCTTGCCAGTTTACAGATTACGGCCAAGGACAAACCCGGACTCTTAAACACGGTTACGGAATTAGTTTCCGTAAAATTTAAATTGGACATGAATGCCATCAACATGCATTCACATGAAGGACTTGTTTTTATCAGCATAAAAATCTTCGTTCCCAATGCAACTATTTTGAAAAAGCTTATGGCAAGCCTGTCCAAAACAGGTCAGGTTATCAAAGCGATACGAACTTTTTAGAAAAACCGATTGTCCAAAATTCAGTCATTCATCATTCTTTCTCATCATTCAGTTGCGGCAAGGATGGCAGCGATTTTGCCTCAGGTGAGACGGACACCGCTTTCAGAAACAAAGATATAAGCGACAGCCTGGTGAGGTTTGCCTGGCACAGACTTTGAGCAAGGACGCTCAAAGCAGAGCGTGGGAACCGGGGCCTCCCAAAAAAAGTATCAAAAAAAATATAATTTCTATTTAATCCATTTAAAGATAATTTGTTATTTTTACCACGCAAAACTTTATCACGGGAATATGAAACAGGAAACGAAAAAGGACACTTTCGAGAAAGTTAAGAAGGTTTTTACAGAGTACCTTGACTCCAGAGGACACCGAAAAACACCAGAGCGCTTCACCATTCTGAAAGAGATTTATGCAACCGATGGGCACTTTGATATTGAGACGTTGTATATCCGCATGAAAAACAACAAATACCGCGTGAGCCGTGCCACTTTGTACAACACAATTGAGCTTTTGCTGGACTGTAACCTTGTAACCAAACATCAGTTTGGAAATAATTGTGCCCAGTTTGAGCGCTCGTTCAAATACAAACAGCATGACCATTTTGTCTGTATGAAAGACGGTACCGTGTTGGAGTTTTGCGATCCACGTATCCATGAGATTCAGAAATCGGTGGAAGAATTACTTGGCGTGAAAGTGGCCTACCACTCATTGACATTCTACGGAAAGTGCCCTGATGATGCCAAAGAAAAAACCACAAAATAGTAGCTCTTTCTACTGTTTTTTTCACAAAGACCCCTTACCTTTGTTGCGAAAATGTATGGGCTAATATTAACGCGGAGTAATTTTAAAATATAATTAATGGAAGCAAAAACAGATGTACTTCTGGGCCTGCAGTGGGGCGATGAAGGAAAAGGGAAAATTGTGGACGTCCTCACCCCTGCTTATGATATCGTTGCCCGCTTTCAGGGCGGCCCCAATGCAGGGCATACCATAGAGTTTGGCGATAAAAAATTTGTATTGCATACCATTCCTTCCGGTATTTTTAACGGCGAAACAGTCAACGTCATTGGCAATGGCGTTTTGATAGACCCTTTTATTTTTGATCAGGAAATAGAAGCCATTGGTACTTCCGGTGTTGACGTGAGTAAAAATGTACTTATTTCGCGAAAAGCACATTTGATTTTGCCCACGCACCGGCTGCTGGATGCCGTTTACGAAAAAGCCAAAGGCAGGGAAAAAATCGGTTCTACGCTGAAAGGCATCGGCCCGGCCTACACCGATAAAGCAGCCAGAAAAGGGCTACGCGTAGGAGATATTGACCTACCGGATTTTGAACTACGCTACCGCAAAATCCGTAGCCAGCATCTGAAAATCGTTTCCTTGTATATCCATGATTTTCGAAGTGTTGAAATTGAAGGAATGCCTTTTGAAGCTTATGAGAAATCCTGGCTCGAAAAACTGGTAATCTTACAGCAATTTGAAAAAACAGATAGTGAATATTTTTTGAATCGTTCACTATCCGAAGGCAAAAAAATCCTTGCCGAAGGTGCACAGGGGACTATGCTGGATGTGGATTTCGGCGCTTATCCTTATGTTACTTCTTCCAGCACAACCAGTGCCGGCGTTTGCAGCGGGCTGGGTATTCCGCCGGGAAAAGTAGGACAGGTTTTCGGCATTTTCAAAGCTTATTGTACCCGCGTTGGCAGCGGTCCTTTCCCAACAGAGCTGTTTGACAAAACAGGTGAAAAACTTCGCGAAAAAGGTAACGAGTTTGGCGCCACCACAGGCCGTCCGCGCCGCTGCGGGTGGCTCGACCTGCCTGCGCTGAAATATGCTATCATGCTCAACGGCGTCACGGAACTGAAAATGATGAAAGCTGATGTGCTTTCCGGTTTCCCGGAAATAAAAGTGGCCACCGGATACAAAATCAACGGGCAGATAACAGAGACCGTTCCTTTCGATTCGGAAAGAGCTGACATCGAAGTAGCCTATAAAACTTTTGAAGGCTGGGATGATAAGCTGGAAGAGATAACAGGATTTGACGAACTTCCCCATCAATTGAAAAACTACATCCAATTTATTGAAACGGAAACCGGTATTCCCATAAAGCTTGTTTCGGTGGGGCCAAACAGAAAAGAAACCATCGTCCGAAAGGCAACCGCCTAAAACATCAACTTCCGAAGAAATTAAATAATCGTGAATACCTCTCCACTCAGATCCACTTTCATGCGGACAATGACCGGGAGGTGATCGCTAAAACCACCGTAATAATATTTTCCGGCAGTACGATTAGGGATAGCCGGGCCCTCTTTCGGATGATAAAGCATCCAGCTCTTCTTGAAAACTTCCTCTTTAAAGGAATCGGTTTTAATGCCGTTGTAGCCACCAATTATTGCAGAGGAAACAATCACCTGGTCAAACAAATTCCAGCCTTTGTAATAAAGCGAACCTACTCCTGCGTTAAAAGGTTTGAGGGCAAGGTTGTACAACTGTTTTTTGGCAAATGGCTCTTTGGGCTCCTTCGCTCCCAGCGAAACAACGAGGCTCTTGTCGGTGGGGTTATCATTCAGGTCGCCCATAATCAGAATGTTGGCATTGGGATCCACATTAAAAATGGAGTCGGCCATAAGCCGTAGCAGGTGTCCTGTAAAACGTCGCAAAACATCTGTCTTCTGCCGTCCACCATAGCGTGAGACCCAGTGGTTTATGAAAATATGAATCGTGTCCTTTCCATAAAGCAACCCTTTTGAGTAAAGAATGTCGCGGGTTGGGTTGTCAGGCTCCGAAGGAAATTGCAACTGAATGAAACGCGTCATTACGGGCTGATAAATTGCCGGTTGGTACAACATGGCCACGTCAATGCCGCGCTCATCGGGACTGTCTTTGTGAATGATTTTGTAACCGGCATTCTTTAGTTTACCGGTATGAATCAAATCTTCCACCACCTGCCTGTTTTCCACCTCGGAAAGGCCGAAAACCGTTGGAAATCCCTTCCCGTTGATGGCAGACATAACCTTGGAAAGGTTACTTAACTTATGCTCATAACGTTTGGTATTCCACGGGATTTTACTTGTGGGGAGATAGTCGTTGTCTCTGGTTTGCGGGTTGTCAATCGTATCGAAGAGATTCTCCACGTTGTAAAAAGCAACAGAAAAAGGCTTCATCTCATCTTTTTTACAAGAGGAGATGAGGTAGGTCAGTAACGCGATAAATGCCAGCGTACCAAAAATATATTTCTTCATTTCACAAAATGCTTAATGAATTTCAGCGGCAAAATTAATCATTTAACTGCCACCTATTATTTTAACTGTATAAAAATATTAAGAAATTTTAACAGAACTAACAACAGCCAGCAGCAGATACTGTCTCCCTCAGCCTGCCTCACCTTGGGTAAGGCTGTGCTTTCCCCCATTTCCACCCTCAAAGATGGCTCGAAATTAAACGGTTGGGAGAAATCAGGGTGACCGTATACAACCTGTTCGCAACAACGCTTACTCTTCAAAATAATCTGGCCACTTTCTCCTGACGAAATGTCAGTGTTTGATTTTTTTCTTACCTTTGTGCTCTGCTTTTAAGTTACAGACTGGTTGGCTTGAGAGTATTGATTAACAAATATTTACAAGATATTAGAAAGTCGGAAACTTCCGGATATTCTTCACAAAAAGGAGGTCTGTTTTATTTTCTGACCGGAAATAAATACAAAAATATTTTAAACGCATGAAATTATCCTATAACTGGCTGAAAGATTACATCGAACTGGATGTTGATCCGCTTGAGTTGTCTGCAATTTTGACCGACATCGGACTGGAAGTAGAAGGATTTGAAGAGTTTCAGTCTGTAAAAGGCGGGCTTGAAGGTGTTGTTATCGGTGAAGTGCTCACCTGTGAGAAACATGCCAACGCCGACAAATTGAGTGTTACAACTGTGGACGTGGGAGGGAAAATACTGCCCATTGTTTGTGGTGCACTCAATGTAGCCAAAGGCCAAAAGGTATTGGTTGCCATGGTCGGAACCACCTTGTACGATGGTGATGAAGCATTTAAAATTAAGAAAGCCAAAATCCGCGGCGAAGTTTCCGAAGGTATGATTTGTGCCGAAGATGAACTGGGGCTGGGCAGCTCGCACGACGGCATCATGGTACTGCCTGCAGATGCAAAACAAGGTATTCCGGCATCGGCTTATTTTAATGTTAAAAAGGACTATGTTTATGAAATAGGATTGACCCCCAACCGGGGTGATGCTGCTTCGCATATCGGCTCTGCCCGTGACCTCGTTGCCGGCCTCAACCGCTATTTCAACACCAGGAAATATCATTTAAGCCTGCCAGAAATCGATGATTTTCAGGTGGATAACCACAGCCTCAACATTGATGTGGTGGTAAAAGACCAGGAAGCCTGTCCGCGATATTCGGGGATAACCGTCAAAGATATTCAGGTGAAAGAGTCGCCGGAGTGGTTGAAGACGAAACTGGAAAGTGTTGGTGTACGGCCTATTAATAATGTGGTGGACATTACCAACTTTGTGTTGCAGGAGACAGGACATCCTCTGCATGCTTTTGATGCGGCCAAAATAAAAGGCAATAAGGTTGTGATTCAAAAGCTGCCCGGCCAATCACTTTTTGTCACACTGGACGAAGTGGAGCGCAAATTACATCCGGACGACCTGATGATCTGCAACGAAGAAGAAGGGATGTGTATTGCCGGCGTATTTGGTGGTGTCGATTCCGGCGTCACCGAAAAAACTACAGCTGTTTTTCTCGAAAGTGCCTATTTCGATCCACGCCATGTGCGTAAAACAGCCAAACACCATATTTTGCAGACGGATGCCAGCTTTCGTTTCGAACGTGGCGCTGACCCTAACATCACCCTCTTTGCTTTGAAAAGAGCAGCACTGCTCATCAAAGAACTTGCCGGTGGTACCATCTCCTCCGAAATCAAAGATGTTTATCCCCATCCAATAGAAAAATGGACTATTGACATTTTGTATGCCCATGTTGACCGGCTGATTGGTAATGTTATAGACCGGAACATCATCAAAGAAATTGTGCAGGATCTGGAAATGGAAATCATAGAAGAAACTGCTGATGGACTTACATTACTCATCCCAACTTTTAAAGTAGATGTACTGCGTGAGGTGGATGTGATTGAGGAGATCCTGCGGATATACGGATACAACAACGTGGAGTTTAAGGATAAAATCCATTCCTCTGTAAGCTTGCGACAGAAACCCGATTTGGAAAAATTGCAAAACGAAATTTCCGATTACCTTGTGGGACAGGGATTTTCGGAAATCATAAACAACTCACTTACCAAATCGGAATACATTAATAAAAGTAAGGTTTTCGATGAAAAACAAAATGTAACGCTGCTCAACCCACTGAGCAAAGACCTGGACATTTTGAGGCAAACGTTGCTGTTTGGCGGGCTGGAAGTGATTGCCTACAACCAGAATCGAAAAATCAATGATTTGAAAATCTTTGAATTCGGTAAAGCTTATTTTAAAAAGGACAACTACGACAAAAAGCGGGGTGTCCACAACTACTACGAAGAAAAACACCTGACATTCTTTGCCACCGGACGTGTACAGTCAGAGAACTGGAATTCCCAAAACAGACAGTCCGACTTTTATTATGTGAAAGGAGTTGTCAATAGTTTGCTGAAAAAGCTGGGCATTGATGAACGCAGACTGGAAGCTTCAGAAACTACTGACGGGAATTTTAATTACGCCTTACAACTCGCTTCCAACAAGAAAGTTCTGGCTCAAATTGGTTCCATACACAAAGATCTGCTTAAGATGACCGGGGTGAAAACCGAAGTCTTTGTTGCCGACATCAACTGGGATCTCATAATTCAGATGATGCCCCGCCACGATGTACAGTATGTTCCGGTTCCGAAATTCCCTTCAGCACGGCGCGATCTGGCACTGGTGGTGGACAAAGATGTTCATTTTGAGGTTTTGAAAAAGCTGGCTTTCCGTGCAGAGAGAAAGTTGCTTAAATCAGTTGGCATTTTCGATATTTACGAAGGAGAAAAGGTTCCGGATGGAAAAAAATCCTACGCTTTGTCCATTGTTTTGCAGGACGAACACAAAACACTCACTGACAAGGTGATTGACAAAGCCATGCGCAGGCTGCAACAGGCTTTTGAGAAAGAGCTGGGTGCCGTTCTCCGGTAGTTATATTTTAAATTTAAAGACAAGGTTATGGATGTTCAAAGTGTAAAACAACGGTTCGGGATTATTGGAAACTCTTCTGTGCTACACCGGGCTATCGACATTGCCATGCAGGTAGCTTCCACCGATCTCACAGTATTGATTACGGGAGAAAGCGGCACCGGAAAAGAGGTTTTTCCACAAATTGTTCATCACCTGAGTCCGAGAAAACACGGCAATTACATAGCTGTAAACTGTGGAGCCATTCCCGAAGGCACTATTGATTCAGAGCTTTTTGGGCACGAAAAAGGCTCGTTTACAGGAGCCCACGAAGCCCGTAAAGGCTATTTTGAAGTAGCCAACGGCGGAACCATTTTTCTGGATGAAGTAGCAGAGTTGCCATTGTCCACACAAGTACGTCTTTTGCGGGTTCTCGAAGTGGGTGAGTTCATGAAAGTAGGATCATCCAAGGTCATTAAAACCAACGTACGCGTGGTGGTTGCCACCAACGTAGATATCCCGGAAGCTATTGAAAAAGGTAAATTCCGTCAGGATCTTTATTACCGCCTGAATACTGTACCGATTTATATTCCGCCATTACGTGAGCGAAAAGATGATATTCACCTGTTATTCAGAAAGTTTGCTGCTGACTTTGCTGAGAAATATCGTATGCCTCCCTTACGTCTGACCGAAGATGCTATTCATATTTTGAAAAATTATTACTGGCCCGGAAATGTCCGCCAGCTGAAAAATATAACTGAACAAACCTCTATTATTGAAAAAGAAAAGCTTATCCATGCAGAGACACTCCGGCTTTATCTGCCCGACACAACACGTCCCAGCCTCCCCGTTCTTTACCATCAGGATAATGATGAGCATTTCTCCGAAAGAGACCTGCTCTACAAAGTGCTTTTTGATATGAAGAAAGACATCACCGAATTGAAAAAGATTGTCATCGGTATTTTGGAGAAAAACCCGGACGATGTGGCTATGGAAAAGACCAAAGCTCTGCTGGTAAAGCATATCATGGACGAAGAACCGGATCAGATGCATTCTGGCAAAGAACAGATGGAAATTGTTCACAACAGACAAGTCATACCAGGAAAAGAAAAGTTTCACCCTTCCGAAATCATTGAAGAGTCGCTGTCGTTGCAGGATAAGGAAAAAGAGATGATACGCAAAGCGCTGGAGAAACACAATGGCAAACGAAAAGATGCCGCCCGCGAACTGGGTATTTCCGAAAGAACACTTTACCGGAAAATCAAGGAATACAGCATCCGGTAACCTCTAAAAAAACAAATCACAATAAACAAACTTCAAATAAGCACAAAATAGCGAATCCTAAATTCAACATAGAACAAAAAACATTATTACGAATCCTGTTTTAGTGGAAAATTTCTAGTAACGAAATGCATAAACATCTCGGCCAACGGATCTTCGTTGCCATGCGGTGTGATAAAATGGAAGAGGCGATGAATGGCCGGTTCAGGCAACTCGATAACCATCAGTTCACCGCGTGACAACTCTTCCAGCACACTGTTTAGCGACAGGAATGCAAAGCAGGAGGTATTTCGAAGATAAGTTTTTATTCCCTCGGTGCTTCCAAGCTGCATTTCAATATTTAAATCCGCCAGGGAGAGATACTGCATTTTTAAATAATGCTGAATCACCTGTAAAGTGCCTGAGCCAAATTCGCGGATAGCCAGCGGGATCTTTTTCAACGTTTCAATATCAATCTTTCCATCCCAGACCTGTGGTTGGTTTTTTCGGGTTAACAACACAATTTCGTCCTTCATAAAAGGTGTGTATTTTAACTCCGCTTTTTTTGCATAGCCTTCGATAACGCCCAATTCTATCTCCTTTTGCAGTAAAGCCAATTCAATTTGTTGGGTATTTCCGTTGATGAGGCTTACCCGTATGTCAGGGTATTGATTATGAAATCCGGCAAGAATATTCGGCAAAACATATTGGGCAATAGTAGTGCTGGCGCCAAGCCGGAGATGGCCATTGTTTTTCAATGCCCGTTTGTCCATCTCAAATTGTAGTTTCCGGTAAAGGGCAATAATTTCTTCCGCATGACGGAACAGCACTTGTCCAGCCACTGTCAAACTGATTTTACTTCCCTGGCGAACAAACAATTTTACTTTGAAATAATTCTCCAAAGCACGAATATGTTTACTCACGGCAGGTTGGGAGATAAACAACTCCTCGGCAGCCCGCGAAAAACTCAATTGTTTTGCAGCGGTATAAAAGACTCTCAGGCGGAAATCAAACATACAAACTGTTTTCTGCAAAAGTGCAGATAAATTCAATTCCATTCACTTACGCAGAGGGAGGGTTATCAAAAGTAAAATTTTCCGGTTTTCAGGCTAATAGCATCTCCTTCCAGACGATAAACGAAAATACCTCTTGAAGGAAGGAAAACCTGATAGGTTTGTTGCGGTTTGAAATCCTGAAAAGCAGCTACTTCCTTTCCCTGAAGGTCAAAAACAGAGAGTTGATAACCGCTGGCAGCGGGAAGATTGGATGCTTTAAAAAAACAGTCGTCACCTTTTCTTAAAAAGGAGACCTCAATTTTATCTTTTTTTTTTGAAGGATTCGTTGCCGTGAATGTTTCGGCCAGCCACAAACTGGCATTCATAATCAGGCGTTCGTGATTTCCGTTGGCATCTTTTGTCCAGCCATTATAAAGCCTGTCACCAGGGTCACCGGTTCCATCATCCGGTGGAGAACTGTCACCGAGAGCTACCACCTTTCCTTTTCCGAAAGTAGCCGAAGCAAACAGAACATTTTTGTTACCAAACGATGACCCGGTACGAAAAACCAGTCCTTCCACGCTACTGTTGTCATCGGGATGCAGTGTCATGGAAGTTCCGGCAAAATACCACAATTCGGTTGCCTTACCCATGGGGCCGTTGAGAATTGGATTGCCCGGCAGATTTCTGAAATTATCAGACTTGTCATCAAATTTCAGAAGGTCGAAGCTAATGCCAAAAGGGTCAGCCTTCACAGAGTTATTTTCCATCAAATCATTCCAGACGGAAGGAGAATCTATACCGTCATTATTCCGGTCGGAACGGTCGTGGTCAGATATCATAAACAGGCCGCCACCATGGTAAACGAATTGCAAAATAGCTGTTTTTTCAGTATCAGTAAATCGGATATTGGGTTCGTCCACAACAAACACGGCATAATTTGACAAATCCTGCGGGTTGCTGCTGTTGCCGTAAGTAATTTTCCCATTATAAGGAAGCGTTTCCACTTCAAAACCTTTCTTTACCAAATCGATGCCCCAGGCTGAAAGGCCTCCTTCCCAATAAGTCTCGCTGGTGGAGGCTGTAATCGTGGATTGAGCCGGAGTAGGAAATCGTTGGGGATTGGACTCTCTCCCACTTCCCGCCACCGCATAACCACTGGAAAAGCTCAGATTATGCTGGTCAGCATCAATCACCCAATCGGCATTACCGGCTGTTTCGGCTTTGGTGGCATCAAACAGAATTTTTTGCTGGGCCAAAGCCGTTCCCAACATCATAAAAGAAAAGAAAAGCAGGGAAATAAATTTATATCGCATACTGTTAATTTTTGGAACAAGATGAGCAAAGGTAGAAAAAAACTCGTTATTTATGGTTATACAGCCTTTTTGGATCAAAAAATTTAAGGAAGCCTGGAAATTTGGAAATTGAATTTATATCCTCAACCCAAATAAGGGGACTTCTAATAATTCAAAAACTTTAAACGAAAACAGCCTTTTTCTTTTCAAACCTTCCGGCAAAAGCAGCATAAAACATAGGAATAATGTTGAGTGAGAAAATGATTCCCGTAATCATTCCGCCGATAATGGTAATGGCAAAAGGCTGATGAATGGCCGAACCAAGTCCAACAGCAGCAGGCAACAATGCAATAATGGTGGTTAACCCGGTCATTAAAATAGGACGGGTCCTTAAATGTACCGCCTCTGTTAGCGCATCCTGCAAGCCATAATTTTCCTCTTTTCGCAAACGGTTTACCTTGTCAATCAAAATAATGGCATTATTTACGGAAACTCCTATTAACGTGAGCAATCCGAGAGCAACGGAAATATTTAACTGTTCGCGGGTAATGAGCAAAGCGATAAAAACTCCGATAAAATCCAATGGTATCTTTAGCAGAATAACAAAAGGCTGCCAAAAAGAGTTGAATTGCAAATACAAAATGAGATAGATAAGTACCACCGCCATCAGAATAACAAAGGAGAATGATTTAAGTGTTTTTATCAGGGTCTGATACTGGCCACGAATCTGCAGGTTGTAACCATCGGGCAGGAAATTAGCTCCCAGGCTGACTTTAAGTTTTTTTACCGCACGAAAGAGATTTCCTCTTGGAGTTGCTACCACGGTCAGCTCCCGTTCTCCGTTCAAATGGCTAATGGAAGGCAATGCGTTGATCATCCGAATATGCGCCAGACGATTCAACGGAATATATTTTCCGCCGGGGGTGCGAATAGCAAGATGTTCCAGCTTCTTCAGGTTGTTACGGTCGTTGGGCGGCAGCCGCAAAAAAACCGAAACAGGCACCTGTCCCTTTACAAAACGGGCAACTACCTCTCCTCTGAAAGCCAAAGTTAGTTCCTGATACAAATCAAAAGCGCTAATTCCAAACCGGGCCATTTCTGAACGATTAGGTGTTATATTTATTTGAGGAACAAGGTATTTGGCGTTATTAATAACGTCACCAAAATCGCCTGTTTTAATAGTTGTTTTTTCTACTTCGGAAGCTAACCGGGCAAGAGTGTCAAGATTAGGTCCGGTTACCGTAACTCCAAAAAAGGCAGGCAGACCGCTAAAACTTTCATCAATATTTTCCTGTGTGGGCTGATGATACAGGATAACCAACCCATCAAAAGTGGCAAACTGTTTTTTAAATCCGTTAATCAGTTGTGTAACGCTTTCTGTCCGGTATTTTTTATCTACTAATTTAATGAACAACTCACCGCGGTTCACACTTTCAACATAATAAGTATTCGCAGGTGATCCAATCCGCAAAAAAATATTATCCACATTCGGATTTTCCTGAATCACATGGACCAGCTGTTCGGCCACCTTCCCTGACTCTTTTAAAGAAACCCCGGGGCGCATAGTATATTCAAACAGCAAAGCTCCTTCATCTACAGTAGGAAGCATATTCGCCTTGTTTGTCAGAGGCAGCAGGCCGCCGCCCACAAGAAACAGCAGTATCAGCACGGCAATAACCCCTGTTTTATGCGACAGAGAGAAATGGAGCATTTTATCATTAACAGCTTTAAATTTTTGCAAAAAAGCCGGCTCTTTCACCTTTATTCCTTTCAAATCTCCTTTCCAATAAATTAGCGCCGGAATGACTGTAATGGAAATAAGAAAAGAGCCGAGAAGCGTGAGGGTAATGGTCAGTCCGAAAGGCGTAACCATGTCTTTCATGTACCCGGAAATAAACAGTAAAGGAAGAAAAACAATGATAGTTGTGAGTGTACCGTTCAGATCGGCGGCAAAAATCTCACTCACCCCCTTCCGAATGGATTCAATTAATGATTTTCCCTTCTCCAGAAATTTCTCTATGATTTCCAACACAATGATGGAGTCGTCAACTACCATCCCCAATGACAAGGTCATGGCTGCGAGAGTAATCATATTCAGGGTATAACCGATGGCATACATGATAGTAGCGGCAAACATTAACGCGAGAGGAATAGTAATGGAAACGATAAGCGTAGGAGCTATGCGCCGAAGGAAAAGAAATAAAATCAGCATGGCGAGAACAGCACCTATGTAAATTTCTTCCCGCACGCCCGACATGGATGTGCTTAAAATCTCCGACTGGTCGTAGAATTTATGTATTTGCGTGCCCCGGGGTAGCAATCGTTTCAGTGTTTGCAATGACTTTTGTACCGATTTAGCCACCTTGATAGAGCCAGAGCCTTCGGTTTTCTGAACCAGCAGGGCCACGGCAGGATACTTCCCGCTCCGCACCAGGTAATGCCTCGGCAAACCACCTTTTGTAATTTGTGCGATATCCTTTAAAAAAATGGGAAGGCCGTTGGCACGGGTTACCACTTTGAGGTTTCGTAAATCGGAAAGGTTTTGATACTGACCGTTTCCGCGAATGGGAACATCATAATAATTTCTTTCGAGATAGCGTCCGGAGACGATGATGTTGTTGTCTTTCAGCACTTTTTCAATATCCAGCATGCTTAAATGAAGCAGCCGGAGTTTTTGTACATCAGGTTCTACAATAAAAGCTGGACGTCCTCCTCCGATAACATCTATTCTGGAAATGTTGCTCAGACTTAACAGCGCCGGCCTAATACGATATTGAATAATATCGCGTAGCTTGTAAGCTGGCACGTGGGAGTTAACAAAAGTAAAGCCAATGACCTGTTGCATACGGCTACCCAGATTATCAATCACCGGGGCAAGCCCTCTTGGAAGTTGCCCTGACAATGTGGACAGTGCTGCTGCCGTAAGTTGGCGTGCATCCAGCACCGAATAAGCATTGCCAAACTCCACGGTAACCTCGGAATGTCCCATGGTAGTTACGGAGGAAGTGCGTTTCACACCGCGAATACCCTGCAGTGCGTCTTCGATGGGACGGGTTACCAAAATCTCCATGTCGTGAGGTGAAACACCGGAATATTCGGTAATCACGTTTATTAGCGGATAATTTAATCCGGGAAAATAATCCACGGGCATTTTATACAGACTCCAGGTTCCGGTAGCTACCAAAACGATAACAATAGCCAAAGAATAAAAAGGACGTCTGACAAAATTTTCAAATGATTGTTTCATG
>ENA-ORDP01000561-ORDP01000561.1-marine-sediment-metagenome-genome-assembly--contig:-NODE-561-length-23723-cov-4.310884_pt1 | contig 23723 bp, 24 predicted proteins | sample MGYA00248627_ERZ508539 | MGnify/ENA primary metagenome ERZ508539 (study PRJEB26208, sample SAMN05571518) | marine sediment metagenome | biome: deep sea; feature: Hydrothermal vent; material... | reverse complement strand
GTACAATGGTCGTGCCATAGACGGTCAGCAAATAGAGGGCAATATGTATCGCAAACACATCTGCGCCAGGCCAGCTTATCGCCGCTAACATGCTGTAGACCACCACGACAATCAGAGCGATAACACCACCAAGTGCATAAACCGAGGCTTTAAATATTCTTGTAAGCAAAAGATAACTCGCCATAATGAGAATAATGCCAGTGGGAAGACTAATTAATAAATTCATATCGCCACCCTGTTCCAATTAATACTTCTCTGATAAATACTTCATTCTGGCAGGAAAATCTGCGCTTCGACGACAATACGTTCATTGCTGCCTCGGTTGACAAGTACAAATTGAAAAACCTGCTGTTCATCTTCCACTCCTTCAGGGTCAACGGAGATACGAGCATTCACAGTGAGGCCTTCGCCACTACCTAACGTAAACCTGGCCGAAGGTTTCACCTCAATCCTGAAATGTTGCAAACCACTGGTTGTCAACGCATACGTCTGTGTTTTGTCCTGCTTGTTCAATATCTTGATGCTGTAGCGATTCTGAATATAACCATCCGATAAAATAATATAAAGGGGTTGGCGAACCTGTTGGACATGCAACTCCGTTCCCTGGCGATTTATAATTGCCGTTAACAGCACGGCCGTCACGATGATCAACGAAAGTGCATAACCAATATTTTTTAGCTTAAACCAGCTGTGTTTCTTGTTGCCTTGCTGCACTTCCGAGGTGTATTTAATTAAACCCCGGGGATATTTGATCGTATCCATCATCGTATTACAGGCATCAACGCACAAGGCACACGATATACACTGATATTGCAAACCGTTTCTTATATCTATACCAACCGGACATACCTGCACACAGAATCCACAGTCAATACAGTCACCCAAATCATTGTCGCGACGAAAATCATACGGTAGATTTTCTTTCGTTGGTTTACAACGCGCTTCGCCCCGCTCACCGCGAATCTCATCGTAGGCAACAACCATCGTGTCTTTATCAAACATCGCACTCTGGAACCGCGCATAGGGACACATGTAGGTACAAACCTGTTCACGCGCCAGCCCCGCCATGACGAGTGTCGTCACGGTGATAAAAAACGTTGTCGCATAAGCTGGAAACGGTGCCTGACCAGTGAAGAAGTCTATCACCAGTTGGCCCGCCTCACCCCAATACAGGGTAAAAGACAAACCTGTCCAGAATGAAACCAGCAGCCACAAGATCCACGTCGTCCCTTTTAACAGGTATTTACGTGTGTTCCAGTCAGACCTGGCCAGTTTAATCCGTGCGTTACGCTCGCCCTGGACAAGACGCTCAATAGATATGAAGACATCCGTCCATAGTGTCTGGAAACAAAAATATCCACAGAATACCCTTCCCAAAATACTGGTCACGAAAAATAATAGAAAAGCGCCAATAATAAGAAAACCTGCCAGCCAGAATATATCCTGCGCATAGACAACTAAATCGAATATATAAAAACGTCGATTAACAATATCAAAAATAATGGTCTGATTTGGCCCGGTTTCACGCTCCCAGGGTAGCCACGGTAAAATAAAATAAATACCGTATGCAAAAATCAGTATGGTTGTTTTTAAATTACGAAAAATGCCCTTTACCGATCTGGGGAAGACAGGAATACGTTTTTCCACATAGGCCGTCTGCTCTGACATTTAACATATTCCGGTTTAAGACAAAACGACACTAGCCAAATTTATACTGACTGGGGTTGTCTATTTGAGTGGTGATTATTTGCTACTACCTAATTCGCGAACATAGAGTGTTAACATTCTAATCTCTGTATCCGTAAATCGACTTTCCCATGCTGGCATGGAACGACTAACGCCATTTGCAACTAAATTCTTGATCGTAACCAGATTTTTATCGTGTTCTGATTTTAATTTGATATTGGCAACCGTCCAGATCTGATCCGTCAGGTTTGCAGAACCCATCGCACTATTTCCCTTACCGGTCATGGTATGACAGGCAACACAAGCTGCTTCGCCTTCAAAAATTCGTTTACCTCGCTTCACCATTGCGGTATTTTTACTATGACCTGACAGGCTAAGCACATATTCAGACACGTCGCTGAGCTGCGCTTCGTTCAGGCGACCAGCGAAACCCGGCATGTTTCCATTTCTGCCCTTACGAATCGTTTCCTCAATACGTACATACTCGCCACCCCAGATCCAGTCATCGTCCACGAGACTCGGATAGTGCCCAGCCAGACCCGCACCACCAGGTTGATGGCAAGCGGCACAGTTATCGGCAAACAAAACGTTTGCCGTAGACAACGCATAAGCTCGTTTATCTGTGTCTTTTAAAATATCTTCATAGGAAACATTTTTAAGTGTCGCCAGATATTTCTCTCTGACGTCTCTTGCTTCCTGTAGCTCACGTTCATACAGTGCACGTGTATTCCAGTGTGTTGTAACATGCTTGCCGTCCGCTGTCGTGTATTCGATCTGGTTGCCAATACCCTTGGTGTAATCGTCACCAATAGGCCACGCAGGATAGAAAACCCAGTAAATAATAGCGAAGACGACCGTGGCATAAAAACCCCATAACCACCATGTAGGTAACGGGTTATTAAATTCCTGGATATCACCATCCCAGGCATGGCCTGTTGTTTGTACGGTGCGGTTCTGTTTCTCTTTACTCATTTTTAGTTCTCTTGATCCTGATCATTATCATCGTCTAATGGGATGTAACGGTATGCTTCAAAACGCTTACTACGCTTTTTACCCAAGTAGACATAGGCAGTAATTCCAACGAAACAGGTAAAAAATAGCACCAACACGAGTGGTTTTGAATTTTGCATATCGGTAAACCAGCTTAACCAGTCAAACATGTTACGTTACCTGAAGGTTGCAAAGTAGCCATCATCAAACTGTTTAAAGTCAACCATGGTTCCCAACACTTGAAGATAGGCAACCAGCGCTTCCATCTCGGTTATTTCAGCCGTGATGCCATCATAGTTATGGCTAACAGCTTCCTGAATAAGATTGTCTTCAGCCTCGGTAATATCAAGTTGCTTCGCAACCTCTTCGCCAAAACGTTTCACATTATCGTCATATTCCTGTTGCGTCGCAGAGTAAGGCACACCGACCAACCTTAACGCACGCAGGCGATCAGCGATGTCATTGAACTGCAAGGGTGTTTTTATCAACCAGCTATAATTCGGCATGATCGATTCCTTGACGACGGATCGCGGCGCGATCAAATGTTGCACATGCCATTCATTGGAGTACTTTTTACCCACACGTGCCAGATCCGGCCCTGTCCGTTTGGAGCCCCACTGAAAAGGGTGATCGTATTTGGATTCTGCCGCCAGTGAGTAATGTCCATAACGTAGCTTCTCATCACGGAAGGGTCGGATCATCTGTGAGTGGCAGAGGTAACAACCCTCACGTTGATATATATCACGGCCACGCAGCTCCAACGGTGTATATGGACGAACCGTATCTAGTCCTGAAACCTTTACTTTCTCAACGGTCGAGTCGATAAAATAAAGTGGCACGATCTCTACCAGGCCACCAATACTGATCACGATCAATGTCAGGGCAATTAACAGACCAGCGTGAGTTTCTATCTTTTCATGTTTCATATTTATTCACTCCAGTCCTATACGTTTGCCAGTTTGGCGGCCAACCTGGCTTCCAGTGCAACACGCTCAACCCGGCTCTGACGTATCGTCATAAACACGTTATATGCCATAATGATCATACCTGCTAAAAAGAACATCCCACCAAAGGCACGGACGGCATACGGGTTCTTCAGGAATTCCACTGTTTCAATAAACGTATAAGCCAGGTTGCCGTACTCATCGAAGGCACGTAACATCAGGCCCTGACCAACACCGGCAACCCACATCGCACTGATATATAAAACAATACCTATCGTTGATAACCAGAAGTGCAGGAAGATTAGTCGATCACTGTACATCTTTGTTTCCCACAATCTTGGAATAAGATGATAGAAAGAACCAAAGGTCACCATTGAAACCCAACCTAATGTACCTGAATGTACGTGACCAATGGTCCAGTCTGTGTAATGTGATAAGGCATTGACACTCTTCAACGACATAAGTGGACCTTCAAAGGTCGACATACCATAAAATGAAAGTGCGACAATCAGAAAGCGAATAACCGGGTCGTTTCTTAATTTATCCCAGGCACCTGACAAAGTCATGATACCGTTAATCATACCGCCCCAGGATGGCAGTAATAACAAGATTGAAAATGTTGCGGCTAATGTAGATGTCCAGTCGGGCAACGCCGTCCAGTGCAGATGGTGTGCACCCACCCACATATATAAAAACACCAGCGCCCAAAAGTGAATGATCGACAAACGATAAGAATAAACAGGGCGCCCCGCCTGCTTGGGTACAAAATAATACATCATGCCAAGAAACGCGGCGGTCAGGAAGAAACCAACCGCATTATGCCCATACCACCACTGCGTCATCGCATCCTGAACACCGGCATGTAGGCTATAGGATTTCAGGCTAAACACGCTGATGGGCACTTCCATATTATTAAAAATATGCAGGACGGCCGTCGCCAGGATAAAGGCCACGAAAAACCAGTTCGCGACATATATATGAGGTTGACTACGCCGCGCCAGGGTGTGCACAAACACAATAAGATAGATAACCCAGGTAACCGCGATCAAAATATCGATGGGCCAGACCATTTCGGCATACTCACGCGCCTGAGTGTAACCCGCCATATAGCTCAAGGCCGCGAGGCCAACCGCTAGCTGCCAGCCCCAAAAGGTAAGACTGGCCAGGAAGTCTGAAGATAAACGTACCTGACAGGTTCGCTGCACAATGTAATAGGAAGTCGCAAACAGCGCGCTACCGCCAAAACCGAAGATCACCAACGTAGTGTGCACCGGACGCAGGCGTCCAAATGTAATCGCGGCTGTATCAAAGTTAAACAGTGGCCATGTTAGTTCCAGCGCGATATAAACACCCGCCGACATACCCAGTACGCCCCAGATGATGGCCATGACCGCAAACATGCGGACGATTCCATAGTTATAAACTTGTTGATTAGTCTGACTCATTGCTGACATATTTTTAGACTGTTCCAAGTAGCATAGTATAGGCCCAAAAAGCAGCCGTTAAAGATAGATGGTAAATTAGAATATCCTTATATGATAAAAGATAGGGGATTTCGGAATCAACAGAAATTTTCGAATCGGCTGACACAACTTGATCTAAATCAATTAAAACAAGGGGTTAAGAGCAAAAAAAATTGTGCCCATTTAGCGGGGAATATAATGGTCAACGAGCAGGGCAGCAAACAGAAGCATCAGATAAACTATTGAAAAACCAAAGGTTTTCATTGCAATTCCATCCTTCAGACTCTTTTGTAACTTAATGACGTAGTACAGGAAAATACCATCCAGAATCAAGGTCGAGACCAAATAAAAGGGGCCACTCATCTTGACCAGGTACGGAAATATCGTGACGATAATGAGCAGAATCGTATAAAGCAGCACGTGCAGGCGGGTAAATTTTATTCCGTGCGTAACCGGTAACATGGGGATATCAACCTTGGCATATTCATCCCGGCGGTGGATAGCGAGCGCCCAAAAATGCGGGGGTGTCCAGGCAAAGATGATCAGAAACAACCACAGGCTGTTGGGATCAATCACCCCGGTTATCGCCGTCCAGCCTAATACAGGGGGTGCCGCACCTGCCGCGCCGCCGATAACAATATTCTGCGGGGTCGCCCGTTTCAAATACATGGTGTATATAACGGCGTAACCAATCAGGGACAAAAAGGTCAGCACGGCGGTTAGCGTATTGACCAGAATGATCAGTATCGCCATCGCTATCGCGCCAATGGCGAAGGCAAAGATCAGCGCATGGCGATTCGACAGGTGGCCCGTAGGTATCGGCCGTTGTTGAGTGCGCTGCATATCCGCATCGACTTTTTGATCGACCACCTGATTGATCGCTGCCGCAGACGCAGCCGCGAGACCAATCCCAAGTACACCGTAAATCAGCGCATCGAGGTCAGGCAAACCAGGCGCGGCGAGCAGCATCCCGACAAGCGCGGTAAATACGATGAGGAAAACAACCTTGGGTTTACACAGATCATAATAATCACGCCAATGGCGTGACCAGCCAGGATCCACTGTATTTTGTATTTGCTCAGCCATGACACCTATAGTTTACCACTTTTGTCGGCTTTACCCTATTTGCGACCATTTAAGTAAATGCTTCAAATCTTCCATAATGCCGATGGACTCAAAACCATCGCTGTAATACATCATATAATTGCCTATCGGATCAATCATATAGACACGTTGCGCAGTCGGTACCTTATCGGTTTCAGCATCTTTGAAGCTCTCGAAAAATGTTTTCAGTTCAGATTCACTACCATGAAGGATTGTCAGCTTTGGATGGACTTTAACTATCTCGTCAATGCTTGATTGTTGTTCCGGTCTTTTGGCAAACACCAAATAGTAGCGCACACGCTGTGCCTCGGCCCCCTGTGCCAGCCTTGCATTTCGCATCTTTAACAAGTTCAGTTGGCATGCATCGCCGCATTCACTTTTAATAATGTAAACATAAGACCATTTGCGACGAATACTTTCCAGGTCAAAGACCTTTCCATCTATCGTTTTGAGATTAAATTCAGGTAATGGCCGTGCGGGTGTAACAATCGCACCAAAACTTTTTGATCCTGTTGGCTGGAGAGCCTTGTACTTATGTACAATGTAAGCCCCCAGAATTGGCGCGATAAAAATACCAACTAAAATAAATAGTGTAAGACGTGATCTCGTCTTTCCGGGCGGTTGTTCACTCATAACTTTACCTATGATTTATGCGCTTTGTATTTACAAAGACAAAAATTAATAATAATGTCGCGGCCAGACTAAACCACTGAACTGCATAGCTTATATTTTTTTCTGGTGGTGAAACTACCAGTTTCCAGTCACGCACATAATCTTCTTCTGCCTCAGATACCTGTAACAACAAAAAAGGTTTGAGCTTATATGGGATATCCCTGTCCAGCTCCGCAATATCCACCCAGCGTACCAATGCAGGCCAATCGGTGCCAAGACGATTTTTATCACTAAACCAGGTAATGACATCCCTGGTTTCAAACTTGGCCATTGCATGGATCGTGATGTTACCCTCAGGTATCTGCACAACGGGCAATACCTCACGACCTCCTGTCCACTTGACCCAACCCCGGTTGACCAACACCACAGATGCCGTTTCCTCGATGAGCAGAGGCGTCACGACATAATAACCAACCTGCCCCCGGTGAACCTTATTATCGACCAGAATCTGGTACCTGGGTAGATACTTTCCGCGGACAATCAACTGTCGAAACTCAATGCTCTCTTGTACGTCAGTCTTGCCCGTAATCTGCAAAGGCGGCATATGACGTTTTTGTTCCTGTTTTGCCAACTTCACTCTCTTCTCCTGTGCACGGCTTAATTGCCAGAAACCCAATGAGATCAACGCTGGCAATAGCATCAGCGTCACCAGAGCTGGCACTATTTTGGGGTGAAACTGAAAAGGGCCCATGCGCATGATTTTGACAGATCGTTTATACTAACCGGGGGGAATTATCATGAAAATCGTTATAATCATATTACTCTTACTGATAGTCATTAGTCTGTTTTCCGCACTTTTTACGCTAGTGAAGGACAAGGGGCAAACCAATCGCACCGTTAACGCCCTGACGATCCGAGTAGTACTATCATTAGTACTCATCATTGTTCTGGTTGTCAGCACCAAAATGGGCTATCTCAAAAAGAATCCTCATCCTGCCATCGTTGACCAAATCAGTCAGCAAATCAAATCTAAACAGCCGCAGCCAAATTAAGCATGAAAAAAGGCGCCGCAAAACGGCGCCTTTTTCTCGATCCTAGTTTGCCTTTTTATAGTACATAGACAAAGATAAACAGCCCCACCCAAACCACATCAACAAAGTGCCAGTACCAGGCGGCCGCTTCAAAGGCGAAATGATTCTTTGGCGTAAAGTGGCCTTTCAACATACGCAGTGTCATCACCGTTAACATAATTGCACCGATGGTAACGTGAAACCCGTGGAAACCGGTCAGCATGTAGAAAGTAGAACCATAGGTACCACTAGCTAAAGTCAATCCATAGTCACGAATGGCATGGCCGTATTCATAGATCTGGAAACCAAGGAAGGTAAAACCAAGACCCAGGGTCAACACCATCCACATGATCATCTTGCTACGCGCGTCCCTTTTCAGGGCATGGTGAGCAAACGTTGCGGTGAAACTGGATGAGATCAACAGGATGGTGTTCAATAAAGGAATGCCCCAGGCATCAACGGTACCCGTTGGTGCAGGATACTTGGAAGGATCAGGCGTATTCAGCAAAGGCCAGGTTGCCTGAAATCCGTTCCACAGGTAAGTATGAGTACTTGCATTGTTCGTCAAACCGGCCGCATCACCCAACCAGGGAATAGAAAGCTGACGAATATAGAATAGAGCGCCGAAGAAGCCAGCGAAGAACATGACTTCCGAAAAAATGAACCACATCATGCCCATACGGAACGATGTATCAACCTGTGCATTGAATTTGCCCGCTTCACTTTCGCGAATAACCGTACCAAACCAGCCAAATAGCATGAAGATAACGATGGCCAGGCCTACGTACACCACGGCCAGACTACCAACTGTGCCACCGCCTTCAGCCACAGGTGCTGTCGTGTTTAGCAGTGCAATTGCAAACCCGAACATGGTAACAAACAAGCCTATAGAACCGACCAACGGCCAGTGACTCGGCTCGGGCAAATAATATTTTGATTCTGACATGTGTACCTCTCTCTTCTTTCGCTAATATTTAGTTAATATTGTTTAACTTGTCACTTACAAAACGTGCTGTTCGTAAATAAACCGGATTCGTATCAATGCCAGCCTTGTAGTTCAAATCGATAAACCGATATGTCAGCGTCAGTACCGGGATCGTTTCCGGCAATGCCGAGTTAACGACAAAACGCAGCGGCATTTCTTTTTCTTCGCCAGGTTGTAGCGTCTGTTGCCTAAAACAGAAACACTCGATCTTTGCCAGATACTTCTTGGCCAGGTTAGGCGTAATATCGGGTATCGCCTGTAAAACCATTGTTTTGTTAGAACGATTTTTTACGTAATAATTCACCTCTTTTATCTGACCTGGATTCATGGTCAAGCTTTTGGTCTCCGCCCTGAACTCCAGATCAAGAGCCTCATTATCCGTAACCAGAAACTGCATGGTGATAGTTCGAGACTTATCAATACCATTCTTTAATGCACGTTCTGTCTCAGCTTTTGCATCATAGGTACCATCCTCAATGGACTGATAACTGCCGTTGATACCTAACACATCACAAAAAACATCATAGAGCGGTATCAGTGCGAAACCAAAACCAAACATGGCGACAACGGCAAGGCTTGAAACACCGACAACGGTCTTATGCTTATCTTTGTCGCTCATCTTCGTATTACCCTCGCGTCGCTGTCAGCAAAAATATCAGTAAATAAAGGCCTACTGCTATGGCACCTACAATAATGACGGTAATACGGATACCGCGCTTTTGTTTTGATTGCTGCTCACTCATACGGTTCAATCACCCCGCTTGCCCATTCACGCCGGGCAAACGGGGTACCACTATTTAATTTCTGGTGCTGTTTCAAAGGTGTGATAAGGCGCGGGTGATGGAATAGTCCATTCCAGACCTTCGGCACCTTCCCAAACTTTAGCCTCCGCTTTTTTACCGCCCTTAATGGTCATGATAACGATAAACAAGAACAGAATTTGACTAGCACCAAACGTGAACCCACCTAATGACGAAATCATATTCCAGTCCGCAAACATTGGATTGTAGTCAGGGATACGGCGAGGCATACCTTCCAGACCAACGAAATGCTGAGGGAAGAACAATACGTTCACCGAAATAGTCGATAACCAGAAGTGCAATTTACCCAGTTTCTCGTTGTACATATTGCCGGTCCATTTCGGTATCCAGAAGTAGACACCCGCAATGATCGCATATAAGGCACCGGTTACCAGTACATAGTGGAAGTGAGCCACGACGAAATAGGTATCGTGATACTGGAAGTCAGTTGGCGCTACACCCAACATCAAACCTGTGAAACCACCAATGGTGAACATAAATACGAAACCAATTGCCCATAACATTGGGGTTTCGAAGGTCATCGCACCTTTCCACATCGTCGCTGTCCAGTTAAAGACTTTAACCGCCGTCGGAACCGCAATCATGACGGTCGCATAAGTGAAGTACAACTCACCCGCTACCGGCATACCCACGGTAAACATGTGGTGCGCCCATACAATGAATGACAGGAAGGCAATCGCCGCCGTTGCATAAACCATCGAGGCATAACCAAACAGAGGCTTACGCGCAAAGGTTGGAATGATCTGCGAGATAATACCGAACGCAGGCAGGATCATGATATATACCTCTGGATGTCCAAAGAACCAGAACACGTGCTGGAACAACACAGGGTCACCACCACCAGCCGCATCAAAGAACGATGTGCCAAAGTATTTATCCGTTAACATCATAGTTACCGCACCCGCCAATACTGGCATAACGGCAATCAACAGGAACGCTGTGATGAGCCAGGTCCATACGAACAATGGCATCTTCATCAGGGTCATACCCGGTGCGCGCATGTTAAAGATGGTCGCAATGATGTTAATCGAACCCATGATGGATGAAAAACCTAACAAGTGAACCGCAAAAATGAAGAAGGCGAGCTTGTTATATTGACCTGACAATGGCTCATAGAAGGTCCAGCCGAATGCCGGGCCCTGACCTTGCAGGAAGTCACCGCCCATAAACATAGGAGCCACTAGCAGGGTCGCGGCAAACGGCAGAATCCAGAAACTCCAGTTATTCAAGCGCGGTAATGCCATATCCGGGGCGCCAATCATCATCGGCACCTGCCAGTTAGCAAAACCAACCATGGCCGGCATGATGGCGCCGAATACCATGATTAAACCATGCAAGGTTGTCATCATGTTAAAGAAATTTGGTTCTACGATCTGCATACCTGGTTGATAGAGTTCAGCACGAATTACCATGGCCATGGAACCGCCTACCAGTAACATGATGAACGCAAACCAGAGGTACAAAGTACCGATGTCTTTATGGTTGGTTGTAAATAACCAACGTTTTATACCTGTCGGATGATGATCACTCATTTTATTCTGCCTCCGATCCGATTATTTAATGTCTGATGGTTGAACCATATCGCCTTTTTTGTTTCCAAAGGCGTTACGCTCAAAAGTAATTACTGCCGCAAGGTCAGCTTTGGAAAGCTGTGAACCAAAAGCGGCCATTGCGGTACCAGGCTTGCCATTTTTGACAATATTGATATGTCCGGCTTTATTACCTGTGGCAATCTTGCTGCCCTTAATCGCGGGGAATGCACCGGTAATACCTTCACCTGTTGACTGGTGACAGCCAGCACATGAACTGTTGTATACAGCTTCACCACGCTTCATCAGCTCAGCCATCGTGAATGTTTTGCTATCTTCGCCCGCTGACGCTGAAGCAAGGCCTTTTTGCTTACTGATCCAGCTAACATAATCGGCCTGAGAAACCACCTTGACAACAATTGGCATGAATCCATGACCCTTGCCACAGAGCTCTGCACACTGACCACGATAGATTCCTCGTTCTTCTGCATAAAACCAGCTTTCATTGATATAACCAGGTATTGCATCCCGCTTGACACCCAGGGCAGGTACCCACCAGGCGTGAATCACATTTTTTGCTGTGATTAATAAACGAACACGTTTCTTTTCAGGTACAACAATATAGCCATCAGCAAGATCATCTGCTGTCGCAGGGTTGTCTACCTCCAACAGATAGTTTTCAATGGTAGTTACGTCCTCGCCTGACCCAAGCTTGCTAGCCTTTCTGTGGGCAGCAGGTAGTTGGCTGATGAACTTCACACCGTCTTCATCAATGTAATTATATTCCCACTTCCACTGAATACCCGTGACCTTGATATTGACGTCGGCTTTGTCGGTGCTTTCCAGCATCAACAAACCGCTGGTGGCCGGTACTGCAATGGCAACAAGAATAGCGAAAGGAATAACTGTCCAGATAACCTCAACAGTCGTACTTTCATGGAACTGTGCGGCTTGAGCCCCCTTTGATTTGCGGTGACTGATGATGGAATAAATCATCACGGCAAATACGCCGATACCGGCAACCGTACAAATCCATAACACCAGCATGTGCAGGTCATACTGCATTTGACTTACTTCTGTAACACCGGGAGCTAAGTTCAGTTCGTAATCGGCAAAAGCGATTGCAGGACTGAACAACAACGCGGCGCACAGCAAGCGACTAAGTATTTTGATTGTTTTACTTGCTGACATACCTCTACCTCTTGGTTGGGATATTTATATGTTAAAATAGAAAGTGGAATCTTTTTGTGTCTTACACACTCACAAAGTCCCAACGACAGTAAGTGTTTATAAATTTTCTCTTCGGGGCGCCCGCTAAATATTTGTTTAGCTAAGCTTGCTCAACTTGTACACAACTTCGTCACCTGCCGTGTCAAATTGTTACCCAAATGTTACTGGCCGAGATTCTATAGCATGCAACTCAGCGCCGCTATAAAAATGTGAGAATTAGGTATATAACATTGCGATATATCATTATTTTATAATATACTTATTTAAAGTACCCCGACCCTTATGTGAGGCAAACCCAACGGCCTGGTGATCTTTTGCCAAGTTTTTGTATTTAAAATAAAAACTGAGTATCCAGCTCAGGATTCTAAAATATTAAGATCAATATTAGTGGGTTTATTTGGATCGCTATGTCCACCTACCCAATGAGGTACACATGCTATCAATGGGCTGCCGAGCATTTCATTGAGTGTCGTCAGATTTTCATTATACGCACGCATTTCTAAGTCAATTTGATTTGCGATCCACCCAATTAAATTATTGTCACTTGCCCTTATTGCTTCGGCGGTTAATAACGCGTGATTAATACATCCCAGTTTCATTCCAACAACTAAGATGACGGGTAAATTTAATCTGGACGGAATATCTGCGGTTGTTTCTTGTTTGTTAATCGGCACTGACCAGCCCCCTACCCCTTCGACGATGACCCAGTCGGCCTGTTTTGTTAAATCGTTATAGGCCTGTTCAATAACCAATAAATCAATCTGTTGATTTGATTGCCGCGCCGCAATGTGGGGGGCAATCGGCGGCTCAAAACAATAGGGATTAACCAACTGATACGGCGCATCAACATTCGCATGCTCGATAAGTTTTATCGCATCGTCATTCTTCAGTGCCCCATTTGCTTTTTCTCCGCCACTGGCGATCGGTTTCATGCCGACTACATTGTTGCCCTGCTTAATCAGTGCATCCATTAACAGACAGCTCGCCAGCGTTTTACCAACTCCCGTGTCAGTACCTGTTATAAAAATACCCCTTGCTATATTGGTTGGCATCTCGAATCCCGTCCTCGTTTGGTTATCGCATCAGGCTTTCGATGGAAATATTGACACTGCCTGGCGGCTCGGCTTGATCGACAGGTTTCCAGGCATGTCCATAGACAACCTCGTAACTGACGGGTAACACACTGTCCCTACGATATTGTTCGTATTGCTGTTGCAGTGCGTTGAAATGCGATTTACCCATTAAACCTTTTGGCCGTGCCGAGGTAACATTGTGCGCACCAATGGCCTTCAACTCCCGCATCAGGCTAAATACATCGCTGTACGTCAAGGTGAAATTTTCCACATCCATAACGGGTTCGGCAAGGCGGGCGCGCATCATCGCATCACCCACATCGTGCATATCAATAAATGGATTCACATGTGAATATTGATCGACCGCACGCCAGCTGGCACGTAACTCCTTTAAGGTATCTGGACCAAAGGTTGAAAATAACAACATGCCGCCGGGTTTAAGCACGCGGCTAAATTCTCTTAAGGCAAGGTCAAGATCATTCAACCATTGCAGCGTCAAATTTGAATACACCATGTCGACACTATTATCCGACAAGGGCAATTTTTCAGCCTCCGCATTGATAAACTTAATTTTCTTCTTCAAGCGTGTTATAAATTTAGTCCGCGAACGCGCAACCCTTAACATAGAATAGGCAATATCCAGCGCAACGATGTTTGCAGCAGGATATAATTTTTGTAAAGAGTGAGCGCCATAACCCGTACCCGCGCCTACATCCAGGATCATTTTCGGCCGGTGGTTGATGTAATCCAGTCGCTCAAGCAAATGATGATTTACTTCACGTTGTAATACTGCCGCCTCGTCATAGGTTTTGGCTGCGCGCTCAAAGGCGAGTCGTGCCAGTTTCTTATCTATTAATAGATCGGAATTCATAGTAAAAACTGCTTTAGCTGTGCATTGAATTGTTTTGAATGTGAAAGAAAGGGGGCATGACCACTGGATTTAAATATAATCGCGCGAGCCTGCCCGATCTCTTCGGCTAAATACCTTGCCGCGGTGGTTGGTACCAATGAATCCCGCTCCCCATTCAAGATGAGGGTCGGGCATTTAATTTCTTTTAACTGCCTACGCAAGTCCGTCGATTTTAATAATCTCAACCCGGCATTTAACATATCTATTTTCGGTGTTGGTCGAGCAAAGACTAATTCACGTGCGGTACGAAGATTTTCTTTTTGTCCTTCGCTATGCATAAACTGCAGGGCAAGAAAACGGTTCAAGGTTTTGTCAACGTTGGCTGTCAAATCATCTTTGAACCGCTCAAGCACGTTTGCGCTTACACCATTTAACCAATCTGCTTTGATCTCAAAACTTGGTGTGCCGGTAATCAAAACTAACTTTTCAACTACATCCGGATAACGTATTGCCATATTCTGTGCAATCAGACTTCCTGTTGACCAACCGCACAGGACTATCCGTGCCGGCAGTTGCCCTTTCAACTGTGCTTTTAGTTGCGCAAGCAAATAATCTGTGCACTTATCGATATCATCAAAATTAGCGAACGACTGACTATAACCATGACCCGGTAAGTCAACTAAAAGAATAGTAAAGTGATGTTGCAACTCATCCACAACGGGCCTAAACACACCACTGTGCATACCCCAGCCATGAAAAAAAACCAGCGGCGGGCCACTACCATATGACTCTATGCATACTGGCGTCTTGCTCGTGACCCGGCTCAAAATGACACCATGCAAATATTATGCTTAACCACCTCAACCAATTTTTCTATTTGCTCCCGGCTGTGATCCGCGCATAAAGTAATACGTAAACGGGCCGTGCCTTCCGGCACCGTCGGTGGGCGTATCGCTGAGACCAAAATCCCGGATTGTTTTAAGTTCTTGCTGAGTTTTATGGTCTCTTGTACGTCGCCGATCAGAATAGGCTGTATCGCTGTATCCGATTGCGTATCTGCTAAATCCGCTTCTATCAGTAATTGTTTGAAGTGCTTTATATTTTCGTTAAGCTTTTCGCGGCGCCATGACTCCTGATCCATAAGTTTTATGCTTTCTCGGGTTGCTTCCGCTACGGCAGGGGGTAACGCCGTGGTATAAACATAACTGCGCGCACGTTGAACCAGGGTTTCTATAAGATCATCGTCACCCGCAACAAACGCACCGAAGGTACCGAAGGCCTTGCCGAGGGTACCAACCAGAATCGGCACATCATCCATTGACGCACCCGCACTTTCCAGAATACCCCGACCCGTTTCACCGCTAACACCAAGCCCATGCGCATCATCGACCATCAACCATGCATCATTTTGTTTTGCGATATCCGCAAGCTCGCTAATCTTTACCACGTCCCCATCCATACTGAATACACCATCGGTACAAATAAGTCTGGTTTCTGCCTTACTAGTGGCGAGCTTGTGTTCCAGATCGCTGATATTATTGTGTTGAAAACGCTGTAACCGTGCCTGCGATAACAAACCACCATCAATTAGAGAAGCATGGTTCAGGCGATCCTCAAAGACACCATCCCCTTTGTTTAACAGGGCACTCAATACACCAAGATTTGCCATATAACCTGTCGAGAACAACAAGGCACGTGGCCGACCCACGAATTCTGCTAACTCTTCTTCCAGTTGGTGGTGTGCACGGCTATGGCCGTTAATTAAATGAGAGGCGCCACTGCCAGCGCCATACTTGTCAGCACCCTTTTTTAGCGCCGCCACTACTCGTGGATGGTTCGCTAGTCCAAGATAATCATTGCTACAAAAATTTAGAACTCTTTTGCCATCAATGGTCAGCTCGATGGCTTGCGGACTGTCCACGATTAGCCGTTGCCGATAACGGTGATCGTCTTTTTGTTGTTGCAGGTATTTTTTGAGTTCTGTTTTTTTCAAACGACTGCAGCAACCTATACAGATTGAATTCCCAACTTCTCGAATAATTGCCGGTCGAGATCGGCCGAAGGGTTTGCGGTCGTTAGTAATTTTTCGCCATAAAAAATAGAATTTGCACCCGCGAGGAAACATAACGCCTGCATTTCATCACTCATCTCTTCACGCCCAGCCGACAAACGAACATCTGAGGTTGGCATAAGAATCCGCGCGATCGCGATTGAACGAACGAATTCGATCGGATCAAAGTCATCGGCTGCTTCCAATGGTGTGCCTGCTACTCGCACCAGCATATTAATCGGTACAGACTCTGGATGGGGGCTCTGATTCGCCAGTTCACGCAACAAACCAATCCGATCCTGGCGTGATTCACCCATCCCTAAAATTCCACCGCAGCAGACATTAATCTTCGCATCACGAACATGTTTCAGGGTGTCGAGTCGATCCTGATAGGTTCGGGTGGTGATAATTTTCTCGTAATACTCGGGCGAACTATCGAGGTTGTGGTTGTAGTAATCCAGCCCCGCTTCTTTCAGTCGCTGCGTTTGTTGTTCGCTTAACATACCCAGGGTTACACACGACTCAAGACCTTCGCGTTTAACCGCCTTGACCATGTCGATGACCTTGTCCAGATCCTTGTCTTGCGGATGACGCCAGGCAGCGCCCATACAAAAACGTGATGCACCATTTTGTTTGGCGATTTTTGCCGCCTTAATAACATCATCCAGCGGCAACAAAGACTCAGATTCCAGCGCCGTCTCGTAACGCACGCTTTGTGGACAATAGGCACAATCTTCTGAACACTTGCCGGTCTTGATGCTCAACAAGGTACTGACCTGCACTTCATTCGGATTAAAGTGTTGGCGATGCACCGTCTGCGCGGCAAACATCAGCTCGGCAAAAGGCTGGCTAAACAGGGCCTCTATTTCTGAGTCCTGCCAGTCAAAGCGGAGATTCTGTTGTGCGGCACCTTTTGTTGGTGTATCTGGATGTAACGTATTGGGGGGCGTGTTCATATACTTTCCTTAATCTAATTTGATTCCGATTCGACTTCTGGCTCAACCAGAGTATCTTGCCACTCTTCTTTCCTATATATCCGGATGAGGTCGTAGATAGTCCAGGGGATCAGGATGACCGCCAACACCGCCCAGGTGATCAACCAGGCCCACAACGATGTCCCAAAAAAAGTCGCAATGACCACGACCATGCCGACCAACCCATAAAAACGATAGGCCGCCCACTGAGTATAGTGTCCAACTCTCGAATTCGGGTGATGGCGAAACAGGATGTAAACGGCGATGGAGGCCGCAAACCAGAGCACCCCAATCGGCATGGGTATCAGGATAGCCAGTAAATTACCGTAATTAAAAATAGTCGCGCTGCGGCGTGCCGAAGCGGCACTGATCCTGTATTTGCGTTGTGTTGTTTCTGTATTGGTGGGTGTGTCCATTGTGCTACCATCTTTTGGCGGATCGATATTTAGCTGGCAGGATGTTAGCGGCATGACCCATCATGTCAACCAAAAGGAAGTGAAATGGTTTACAATTGGCTGAACAATAGCCTTCCAGAGCTAAACCACCGAAATTGTGTCCTCTGTGGCCAGGGCTTCAAAACCCATGTCTCGAGCCTGTTTTGCCCCGGCTGCAACCAGGATCTACCCAAAATCAGCCCGGCCTGCCACCAGTGCGGCATTGGCCTGCCGACCGCTGTTATTGTCGATCTCGATCAAGCTAGCCGTTCTATTGATGTCATCGGCCCCAGGTGTGGGCCCTGCCTGACGGAGCCGCCGGCTTATGATCGAGTGATATCGACATTCGCCTATGCTGAACCCGTCAAACAGCTTGTCGCCCATTTCAAATACCAACGACAACTGGCCGTCGGTGCTATGTTTGCTGAAATCCTCTGCGCAAACATCCTGTCCTCAGCGAGGCAAATCGAGGCCATTTTGCCGGTACCCCTTCACCCGAGCCGACTCCGACAACGGGGATTTAACCAGGCCCTCGAACTGGCACGCCCCCTCGCCAGGGCACTCAAACGGCCGTTGTTGCGGTCGTCGATACGCCGACAGAAAAACACGCTTGAACAATCAAGCCTGTCGAGCACGCAACGCCGCACCAATCTGAGCAAGGCGTTCGCGTTGGAACAGGAAATACCTTATCGCACGATCGCCATCGTCGATGATGTGATGACGACAGGCAGTACGGTAGCGGAACTGAGTTCGTTACTAAAACAAAATGGGGTGGAGTACGTCGAGGTGTGGTGCGTAGCCCGAGCGAGTAAATAGCGCGAGCCAGGACTAGAAACGGTATTTGAAATCGAGAAAAAGCCCGTTATTCTCAATCGCGGTCCGGAAGTCGCTGCTATCAATATTAAGCTCCTGGTGCTTCCAGCCACCCTCCATACCCAGGCCGCTCTGCCAGCGATAACTCACTTTGGCCTGATAATCCAGGGCATAATATTGCTCGTATTCAAAATGGCTGGCACCCACACTTGCCGATAAACCCTTGTCGGCAAACCCAAACATGGCATTGGCATAAAACATCGGTAAGGTAGTACTCAGACTATGCGATGCCTGGCCAGCTTCACCTGATGCTAAATCAGCATTGATAAAACGAATATTGATGCCAAGATCAAAGTTGATCAACTCGCGCGGACTAAAAGGGTAGGTAATCGTGGCATCGTACTGTTCAAGTCGGCCTGACAAGGCATTACCTTTGTCCAGGAAAATAGACTGGCTATCGTGCCAGATATGCTCATTGGCGTATTGATCACCAATCTGGCTACCCACTTGATTACCCACCGTGAAGCTCTGATGCTTAAAATGAAACTGAGCCTGGGAAAGACCAGCAGGATCGACAGACCGATCAGCCCAGGCCTGAAAAGCCAGGGGCAAAAGCATCGCTGCCAAACTGACACGAAGCAAACTGATACGCACCGCTGCCATGATAGATAAGCCCGTCGGCCTCCTCACATAATTATGCATATAATAGCGCATGTGGCTTACAAGGGATGGTTCAGGCTCACAAAATTAACAAAAAATAACCAACAAAATCAGCCCCGGGAGTGGAAATGCCTAAGAAAATAGCTAGTGAAGATAGCTAGAGAAAATACCTATAAAAATCATGGCTCCTAGCCAGTTGTTATTTAAAAAGGCGTTGAGGCATTTCAGGGGCTCACGGTTACGAATCAGGTATTGTTGATAACCGGCAAAGCAGGCCGCGATAGCCAGAAAGACATAATAGCTCACAGCCATTTCTGTTTTTCGCCCAAGCAATAACAGGGCGACAAACATCAGCACCTGCAAAATGGACAAGATCACTCTGTCCGAGTCGGCAAACAAAATGGCGGTAGATTTGACCCCAATCTTCAGGTCTTCCTCGCGGTCCGCCATGGCATACATGGTGTCGTAGATCACGGCCCACAGCACGGTAATCACATATATTAACCAGGCGATGCGCGGCACTTCCCCGGTTTGTGCCGCAAATGCCATGGGGATGCTCCAGGCAAAGGCCATGCCCAGAACAACCTGGGGCAGGTGCGTATAACGTTTCATAAAGGGATAAAGCGCCGCAAGCATCAGCCCGCCCACCGACAGATAGACGGTAAAACGATTCATCAGTAGCACTAAGCCAAAGGCAACCAGACAAAGTACAGCAAATACCAGCAGGGCCTCTTTAGGTTTCACCTTGCCTGCGGCAATTGGCCGCTGGCAGGTTCGTTCCAGCTGCGGGTCAATGTTGCGATCGGCATAATCGTTGATCACACAGCCCGCTGAACGCATCAACACCACGCCCAGCACAAAGACAAACAGGACCAGCGCATCGGGTTTACCCTCACTGGCGATCCACAGGCCCCACAACATAGGCCATAATAAAAGAAAAATACCAATGGGGCGATCCAGACGCGTCAGAAAATAGTACTGATGTAAGCGTTCTTTGATTTTTGGCCAGTCGATAGTCATGCGGCCAAGTATATAACCTGAGCTCGGGATAAACCAAACGTGACAAACTAAAGGAAGAAAAATGACAGGCACCGTCATTCCGGCGTGATTTTAGCCGGAATCTATAGTCCGAGCAGCTGGATACCCTCCAAAAATATAATTGAGGGGTACGATGTTCCGGCTCACTTATACCCGCAGGGTGAAAATCACGCCGGAATGACGAACGTTTACGTTTTAAAATGTCATTATCGTTTAGTTATCTTATGTACAGCTCAGGTTATATAGGCTTAACGGTGGCGAGCAAAGGGCGATGGTCGCCGTGCCGACCGACACTGCGCGATGCTCGGCAGGAATATCTCATTCACCAGCAAAGGTTTGTCGCTCAGGTAAAATCCTGAGCGACGGCCCCATATTTCAGTCGGTTTGCTGTTGGTTAACTGGTTGGCATGCGCATATAACAGATCGCCTTCACGCAAACAGGTGACTTCAAATTGATCGCGTCGCATATTTGGGTCCGCGAACAAGACGGCTCCCAGCGGTTTCGATCCCAGATTGGCCAGATATTTTTCCTTGCCGCTCAGGGTAGTGCGGGGAATCACGGTACGTGCAAATACCCAGGCTTGATCGTCACAATAAAGAAAGACCTCGCGAATCAAAGCTGCTTGCCGTTCACGCATGCCGAGACGTTTTGATTCATTCCATAGAGGTGTACCCCAGGACTGGGACATGACCCGCACACGAAACTGACCATCACAGGCATTGATTAAACGCGCCGTCAGCGAGGCAGGATCAAACAACCAGCAGGCCATGTTGTCCGGCAACATGTAATTGAAGACCTGTTTTTCAAAGTGCCAGACTGATTCGCGTTGGTTATTTTTAGAGAGATTAGCATTTCTCATGTTTTACTATTCACGCCCTTCTTTAATAAACCCACCCGACCGTGCAATAAATATAAACCCCGGAGCGGTCTCAGACCGCGATATCTCACGAAACTGTAGAATATAATCGCGGCCTGAGGCCACTCCTACACCGATGCGAATCGTTCGTTCTGACCCACCCAGCGTTGTATCAATAGTTCAGTCTGTTCAGGGTAGTGCCTGACCAGTTCATCACTCCAGCGATTAACGGTCGGTAGCAGGTGTTGATGTTTGAAAAAATCGGCAATCACTAATTGCATCTCTCCTGTTTGCCGCGTTCCCAATACTTCACCAGGGCCACGTATTTCCAGATCTTTTTGCGCAATGATAAAACCGTCGTTGGTTTCGCGCATTACGGCCAGGCGTTGTCTGGCCTTTTGAGAAAGACTGCCATGATACATGAGCACACAGGCACTGTCTTGTGAGCCACGCCCTACCCGCCCGCGTAACTGATGCAGTTGCGCGAGGCCAAAACGTTCCGCATTCTCGATGACCATCAAGGAGGCATTCGGTACATCGACCCCGACTTCAATCACCGTGGTTGCCACCAGTAAATCCAGCCCCTGTTGCTTAAACCTGTTCATAACCTGTTCTTTTTGCTCGGCTTTGAGACGACCATGCACCAGACCAATGCGGACATCCGGTAATGCCGCCGCCAGCAGATTGGCGGTGTCTTCCGCAGCCTGACATTGCAGAAATTCAGATTCTTCGATCAAACTACAGACCCAATAGATCTGACGACCCTGTGCACTCGCTTTTACAACCCGTTGTACAATCTCGTCGCGACGAACGTCCGGGATCACCACCGTCTCAACCGGCTTGCGACCTGGCGGTAACTCGTCTATCACCGACACATCCAGATCGGCATAAACCGTCATCGCCAGGGTGCGTGGGATCGGTGTCGCCGTCATGATCAATTGATGCGGATAGAGGTTTTGCTGCTTGCCTTTTTCTCGCAGGGCTAGACGTTGATGCACACCGAAACGATGTTGCTCATCGATCACCACCAGCGCCAGTTTTGCAAACATCACTTCGTCCTGAAACAGGGCATGGGTACCCACGATGACCTGTGCCTGCTGTGTCTCAATCGCCTCAAGGGTTTCGCGGCGTTGCGTGGTTTTGAGTTTGCCCGTTAACCAGGCCATCTTAATCCCTAACTGAGCAAACCAGTTTTGCATATTGCGAAAATGTTGTTCCGCAAGAATCTCAGTCGGTGCCATAATCGCAACCTGGTAACCTGCCTCGACGGCCTGCAGTGCAGCACACACCGCGACCATGGTCTTGCCCGAGCCCACATCACCCTGCACTAATCGTTGCATCGGTGTGGGCTGTACGAGGTCAGCCTTTATCTCTTCGATAACTCGATGTTGTGCCCCGGTTAAGGAAAACGGCAATGCCTCGATAAATCTCTTCTCCAGATCCGTTGAAGCTGCGATCCTGTGTGCGGCATGTTCACGGTTTTTATTGTGTAACAATCGTAGACTGCTCGTGTGCGCGATCAGTTCTTCAAGCGCAAAGCGTTCCTGCATAATGTGTTCGTGATCCTGCAAGGCGGCCACGGGTGCATCCGGTGGTGGACGATGAATATATTCAATCGACGGTATCAGCTCGGGTAGCTCATTTTTTTCCAGCAGTTCCTCCGGTAATAATTCTTCCAGTTTTAATTTACCTTGCCTTAACAGGCTTAGCGCCTGTTCAGATAACTGGCGCAGGGTTAGTTGATGCAAACCTTCGGTGGTGGGATAAACAGGCGTTAAGACCTGTTCCACCTCGGTTAACACTTCTGACTGCTGACTGCATTTATACTCTGGATGGATCATTTCAAGTTGGCGTTGCCCCTTACGCACTTCGCCATAACACTGCACATGAACACCACGCGCCAGAGTCGCCTTTTGTTGCGCATTGAAATGAAAGAAACGCAGCACGACCGTGCCAGTGCCATCACTGATGTGAGTCATCAGCATGCGACGACGACCGAACTTGATCTCAGTCAACTCGACCTTACCCTGTATTACCGCATGATCACCCACACGCAAATTGCCTATCGGAACGATACGAGTGCGATCTTCATAGCGAAACGGAAAATGGAACAGAATATCCTCAACACAATGGATTCTCAGTCGCGCCAGTTTTTCCGCTACGCGAGGGCCTACGCCTTTGAGTCTGGTGAGATCAGTACAGGTTTTCATGCCAGGGCTTATCTATTTTTGATTACCATTTGTTTTTATTTTGTAGGAGCAGGCTCAGACCGCGATGATGCGACAAATATAGACGTTATCGCGGTCTGAGCGCTCCTACATAAACCTTTACCCTGTTTAAAATAGACACCTTTTCGGAACAGTTATTTAGATTACATGTATTATGGTGTACATAAACGATGCCTGGTAATTGATATTCAATCTAATACCATGACGGCATCCATTTCCACACCCACAGCTTTTGGCAGCGCAGCAACACCGACCGCGGCACGTGCCGGATACGGCTCGGAAAAATACTCGGCCATAACTTCATTCACCGTC
>ENA-ORDP01000560-ORDP01000560.1-marine-sediment-metagenome-genome-assembly--contig:-NODE-560-length-23759-cov-12.079058_pt1 | contig 23759 bp, 21 predicted proteins | sample MGYA00248627_ERZ508539 | MGnify/ENA primary metagenome ERZ508539 (study PRJEB26208, sample SAMN05571518) | marine sediment metagenome | biome: deep sea; feature: Hydrothermal vent; material... | reverse complement strand
ATATCGCCAGCATGAGGCGCCGCTCTTCCGGGTTCATCCTTCGCCGTAGCTCGCCCCTTATTCTCCACAGTAACACTGGACTCAGGGTCATAATTTTCAGGAGGGAACCTTGATTTCAATGGTGTGTCAGCCGTGGGCCTAACCGTATCATCTATTTCTTTCTGCGCCTGTGCTGGCCTGCTTTCCACCTTGGCCTCTGCTGTCGATTTAGCAGAAACACTCTTTTCATACTCCTTGTCTGAAGCCACAGGGGCGACATCCGACTTCTTTATTTCATTCGTCTCTGTTTCTGCAACGCTGCCTAGCAGACTGGAAAAATCGTCCTTTAGCTCAGTCCGAAAAGAGTAAATAAGGACAAGTGAGATCAGAAGGATAATTGACAGCAGATGACAGAGTAACCAGCGTAATATGTTCATAGCAAATTTGTTTGTTGAGAATTCATTACTTGCTGCGGCCTGGTTTCTTTTTCTTCTTTTCAGACTTGCCCGTTTTGAACAGACTGCGTGACAGGCGCCACACTTCTCCTGCAGCTTTATTAGCCGGCATCATCTCAAATACCGTTAGCCCCTCACTAAATGCCCTGCGGTATGCCGTTCTTTGGTAAAGATAGCATTTCTGCATCTTTAATCCGTTAATCATAGACAGGGCTTCCATCGTTTCTTCAGTCTCTTTCACTTTTGGATGCGTATCAGCCCTGTTTATCAAACCCGTAACGATGGTATCTTTCTTACAGTTTTTTCGTACAAGATCCATAAATCGCTGTGTTGACCACACATCAGGCTGAGAAGGAGCAACCGGGATGATGACGCGCCCTGCAATTGTCAAAGCCTTTTCCATTGCCGGTAAATCGGCTGTACCCACATCAACAATCAACTCATCCCAGTCTTTAATCATCTTTTTATTCAGCTCCTGAAATACTGGCAGCAGGGGTGAATAATCCATTTCTTCGCGAACATACATAACATCAGTAAGACTACCCTGTGGATCCAGATCGACTACTGCAGTCTTTTTGCCCTGGATCGCTAACCAGATTGCCAGGTTGAAAGCAACTGTACTTTTTCCGGTACCACCCTTGAAATTACCTACCAGTGTAATCACTACTATCTCCTCTGAGGCTGAACCGGAACTTCAAGTTTACGATAATCTTTCGGTAGCATGAACAAATTCGTATCAGGTTCCTTGACCTTGATATTCCGTAATTCTCTAACCGAGCCATTAGGGAAAGCTTCCCGAACTGTTATCCCCAGCTCTGTGTCATACCAGCGCGTACCTGATTGTTTTTTGCCATCTGCTCTGGTCATAACTACTTCCCAACGCTCGGCCTCTCTCCCATTTATTTTTTCCTTACCGACCATGCTTGCATTGATACTTACTCCATTCGGTAACTGCTCACGTAAGGTAATACCACGTTCTTTATCCAGCCATTGTTCTATTATGAACTGCTGCTGATTCGGCCCTGGCCGCGTTATCTTCCAGTGCATCGCCTGCTGGCCATTAACCTTTTCTTCACCCACTTTTTCACATTTTGTATCCGGCATGTTGTCACACGGGTTTTGCACGACAGCACCAGGCATAACTAATGGAACAGGTGATTTTTGTTCAAGATATTCCTTTCTATCGGGATACAACACCCTCATCATGCCGCTACTGGCGATGTATTGCTGGACTATTTCTCCCTGAGGAGTAGACATTTCAATTCGTACCGACTTGTCCTCAGAGACGTATAATTTCATACGTGTCGTCTGCATGCCAGGCGCTGACTGAATAGCCTCAGCAGAAAAAGACTGTGTCCCAGCATATGTATCGGGTACTACTAAGAAAAGTACCGGCAGCAATATGGCGATGACAAATTTCATAAAAACTGGCCTCATTATTCAATTAGCGCGCTGAGTCACCAAAAGCCAGGACTCGAAAAAGGCATCCAGCCATTTCCCATACCAAATGGGAATCCTCTGCCTGAATTCCCAGCAAAAGGGAATCCCCCCATAGAATTATATCCGGATCCAAAACCTGTCGGATATCCTGGCTGATAACCACGTTGGTATGGCGGGTACTGTCTGTTGCTATAAGCAGAAAAATCTCTCCGGGAATTATCAGGATACACAGGCATCTGTTCGAAATCCTGTGCCTGAGGATAACGGAACCAGTTCCCACCGATAGCAGGCGATGTTCCCTGTACAGGTGCATTTTCTGAAGGCAGCACAGAATATTTAGTGCCTAAGGCTTCATTTTCATCCAGTGGCGGATACCTTGATTCATCAAGCTTATCCCTTGATTGAAAATTTTCGTTAGCACGCCAACTGTTATTCTCTGAAGGAATCGGATTTCCATCAATCAAGGGTTTACTGGATTCTATCCATGGGTTTACTGTCGCCATTTGAGCATGCGCGGGTATAACAGAAAAACCCGCCATAGAGATCAACATAATAGATACAAGCGGCTTCCGGGTTGAATTAAAAAATAGTTTTTTTTTCATCCTTGGTTCTCTTGCAGGCCTGAGCAATTGATTCAAAATCAACCACGTGGAGGCTTAAGCCGTATACCCCGCCGACCTTTCGGGGTGATCTTTTTGTCAATGCCGCTCATTTTGACCGACTTTTTCAGCGACTTCTTTGCCGCCTTTTTGGCCGATTTTTTAGCCTTTTTAGCTGATTTTTTGACAGCTTTCTTCTTCGAAAATTGTTTTTTCTTTTCTTCCTCGGCCTTATAGGCTTCTTCAACCTTACGGGCTTCCTCGACCTTACGGGCTTCTTCAACCTTGCGAGATTCCTCAGCTTTGCGGGCTTCCTCAGCCTTACGGGATTCCTCGACCTTGCGGGATTCCTCAGCCTTGCGGGATTCCTCGATCTTGCGGGCTTCCTCAGCCGAACGAGCCGTTTCCTGTGCAGTCAATTGTTTTCGTCGTTTTCTTTGATCAAAGATATTTTTGATCAACAAATAGATTGCCCTGAGTGCAAAAAATGTTGTGCTAACGACTGTAAATAAAATGGTCCAGACTTTGAATCCCAGATCAGCGAAACTGAATTTCTTTTTAACAGGCTGTTCACCCTGGTTGTTATCACCACCACCAGGCAATAAAGGGTCGTCAGGGAGTATGCTTCCTGCACAGAATGCCTTACGGGCACTTATACATCCAAGAGGAATAACTAACAGGGTTAATACTGTTGAAATAATTACACCAAACATCAGTGTAATGGCCATACCATTGAAGATTGGGTCTGATAGTATAAATAACGAACCGAGCACCAATGCCATAGCAGTAATAACGATGGGTCGTGTTCTTGTTTTACAGGCAAGAATCATGGATTCACTTACCGGGTAGCCTTTTGCCACCATATCCCGTGAGAATTCGACTAACAGTATCGAGTTGCGCACTATGATTCCAGCTAGAGCAATAAAGCCGATCATAGAGGTGGCGGTAAAATCCTTGCCCAACAATGCATGACCGGGAACGATCCCGATCAGGGTTAGCGGAATTGGCGACATAATGATCGCAGGCATGATGAAATTACCAAACTCCCAGACGACCAATATATAGATCAGCACCAGCGCAATCATGAACGCCCCACCCATGTCGCGGAAAGTTTCCCAGGTGACAGTCCACTCACCTGTCCATTCCCAGGTCGATTTAGACGTATCCTCTGGGGCGCCATACCAGGAGAAATCAGGTTTAACGCCATCCGGTGCCGTATAATCTTTCATTTGCGATATTATATTGAAAATACCATATACCGGTGCTGCCAGCGTACCCGTCATATCACCCGTAACAAATTCAACCGGCTGCAAATCCTTGTGATAAATAATCGGATCATGTTTTACCTTAATAAATTTACCCAGCTCTGCGATTGGCAAGGAGTCTCCTTGCGAAGACGGTATGGGCAGCTGTAACATTTGGCTAAGCTGCGAACGCTGATATAAAGGTGTTTGTAATACGATAAAACGGGGCTCAAGTAAACGCTCAACCTTAACGTCACCTAACTTAAAACCACCCATCGCCATATCGAGATTTCTATTGATGTCCTCAACGCTGACACCTCTCCGTATTGCTTTCTCCCGATCGATTTCAAAACGCCACATATCATATTCATCCGGCATCAATGTATCGACATCCGTTATATCCGTTGCTCGCTGAAACATCTTTTCCATGTCACGAGCAAATTTACGGCGGGTTTCAGCATCGGGGCCATATATTTCGGCAACCATGGTCTGCAGTACCGGTGGCCCGGGAGGCATTTCGACGACCTGAATCCTGGCGCCTGTAGCTTCAGCAATGGGCGTCAGTAAAGCACGGGCCTGCTCGGCTAATTCGTGTGAGGTTTTGCTTCTATCCCCTTTATCCAGCAGCTCAACCTGAATGTCGGCTTCCCAGGGCTGTTGGCGAAGGTAGTAATGACGAACCAGTCCGTTAAAATTGAATGGCGATGCGGTACCGACATAACTCTGTAACTGCCTAACCTCCGGTAATGTCTGCAGGGTTTTGACCATCTTAAAGGCGAGGTTACTGGTATCCGGCAGTGCCGTACCTTCCGGCATATTTATGACAACATTGAATTCTGCTTTATTGTCCAGTGGCAGAACCTTAACGCGTGCAAGATTGAAATAAAATAAAGACATGCTGGCAAAAAAGGCCACAAACAGCCCTATAAGAAACAGCCTGCCGTTTCTCTTTTTTGTGATTAGAGACGTTAATATTTTACGGAAGAAACGTTCAAGCTTCTCATTACTCTTATGTTCTCTTTTCTCCGCTTTCTTCAAATAAGAAAGACTGGGCTTAAGCCGCATGGCCAGATAGGGTGTAAAAACGAAGGCGGCAAACAATGAAAGCAGCATTGCCACTGAACCCAGTATCGGGATCGGCTTCATATAGGGGCCCATCATGCCACTGACAGCCCCCATGGGCAGCAATGCGGCAATAACGGTCAAGGTCGCGAGTATGGTTGGATTACCGACTTCCCTGACGGCATCGACCGCTATTTCGGTACTCATACCACCTTCTTCCAGCCACCTTCGGTAGATATTCTCAATCACAACGATTGCATCATCGACCAGTATGCCAATAGAAAAGATCAGCGCAAAAAGTGAAACACGATCGATGGTAAAGCCCAATATCCATGCCGTAAACACCGTCATCATAATGACATTGGGAATGACAATGAGTACCACCAATGATGCACGCAGACCGAGGAACCACCAGATAAGCAATGTCACAGCACCGGTAACAAAGAACAGCTTGAGAATAAGGCTATTGACCTTATTATTAGCGGTTTTACCATAATTCCGGGTAACTGCAATTTTGACATTATCAGGAATCAGCTGCCCTTTTAATGTTTCAATCTTTGCCAGTACATCATTGGCTACTTCAACACCGTTGGCTCCTGCTTTTTTGGCCACTGCAATTGTGACCGCTGGCGCACCGTCGGGAACCAGTGATGTATCGCCCCGATAAGCCGGGCCAGTATAGAAGCTGACAAAATTTTTCGTTTCTTGCGGCCCCTCTATCACATCAGCAATGTCCCGAACATAAATGACTGAACCACTTTTCGTACCGATGACAAGATTCTCTATATCACTGGCCGTTTTCAGAAAGCTACCCGTATAAACGTCAAAAGAGGACTTGCCGGACTCAATGCTACCCGCATCCAACTCACCATTGGCGCTACTGATGGTATGGGCAAGCTGATCGAGGGTTAAATCAAAACCCGCCAGTCGGGCTGGATCGACCTCTACTCTAATCTGCTCCGGACGACCACCGGTAATAAATGTCTGGCTGGTATTTTTTACCGCTTTGAGACGCTGCATGACATCCAGGCTCAGTAGCCGCAGATCCGAATCATCCATTTCTTTCGACCACAATGTTAATGTCACTATAGGGACATCATCAACTGCCTTCGGTTTAACCAGAGGAGGTGTAGCACCGGGTGGAATCTTATCCTTGTTGGATTCCAGCTTGTCGTACAATTTTACCAGTGACTTACCCATATCTTCGCCAACAATAAACTGGACAGTAACCATTGCACTGCCTCGCTGGGATGCTGAATAGACATGTTCGATGCCCTTGATTTCAGACATTAACTTTTCCAGCGGGTTGGCAATCATACTGGCAACCTGTTGCGACGAAGCACCAGGATAGTTGACAAAAATATCTACCATGGGCACAGATATCTGTGGATCTTCCTGCCGTGGTGTAAACATCATCCCCATGAAACCGAGACCAAGCAGGGTAAAGTAAAATAATGGAGAAAGCGGCGAATGAATGAAGCTCTGAGCAAGTCTACCGGCGATCCCCAGTCCTTTTTTGCTGCTGTCAGCTACACGTTTATCCATGGCACAACCTAAACCATTGGTATTGTTGTTCTCTCCATTCTCACTGGTAGCAGTCTGATTGTTGTTATCTGTCATTGTTGTTTCGCAATGTTATGTTCTTGACGGGGCAGTAGTCAGTGCAACTACTTGTTACTTCGATTTTTTTGGCTGCCATCCTGATACGATGCCCGGTGGCGGATTGTCAATAATCCTCTCGTTGCCACTCAGACCCGAACTGATCACCACCATCCCTTTGCCTGTCCTCTCACCGGTTCGGACTATGCGCATCTCGGCAACGCCTTGTTTATTTAGAATAAAAATGGACGGCAGACTACCACGGTGAAGAATGGCTGTTTCAGGAACAACAGGAGCCTCGACGGCCTGGTCCATATCAATTGTAGGAACCTTTACCCTGACATACATCCCGGGTCCTGCAACGACATCAACAGGCAAATCCAGTTTTATTTTGACGGTGTGACGACTGGGGTCTGCTACCGGATAAATACGGCTGACACGCGCCATGATATCTTTGTTGCTGCCATCCAGCCTGACAGGAACCATTTGTTTCAGTTTGAGATTTTTGACCAGCCTGACGGGAACATCGACTTTAACCCTTAGATATTTGATATGGGCAAACTTTAATAAAGGCTGCCCCGGCTGAACAGTATCACCAACTTCAACCAGCTTATTTGTAATTACACCATCAAAAGGCGCCAGTGATTTTGTGTCCCGAATTTTTGCGTCAAGTTCAGCTAGCCCTGCCTGAGCCTCAAGAAAGCCAGCATAGGCCTGATTCATACCTGTGCCACGTTGAATGAGATCGGATTGACGTACAAGCCCCGGGTTCCCACTGTCAAACATGCTGGCAAAGTTTTTGGTGAACATGTTGTCAAACAAACCAGGAATTGCCATACCAGGTGCACGTGTGACATCTCTGCTTTGTGGTGACCAGAGCTCCCGGTTATATTGTGCACGGGCATTGCGTAGAGCACTGTCAGCACTGTAAATACGTGATTGTATTGCCTGGCGTTTAGCCTGTAGCTCATCGTCGTCAAGAGCTACCAGCAAAGCATTCTTTGTAAAACTGTCGCCTTCTGAGCCACCAATAAAAGTAACCCGCCCTGGCATTTGAGCATTCAGGAAAACTTCCTTATAGGGGATAACTGTGCCGCCCAGAACCGATGAACTGCCCACAAGCTGTTGTTCAACATCCACGATTCTCCAGGCATTTGCAACCGGGAATACAAGCGTAAGACAAAGTGCTGCTATAAATTGCAAGAACCTGAATTTATTTTTCTGCGGCGGGAGACCTGCCCGATATACTGCCATGGATATTCCTCTTTTCTGGGGTTCCCGATGTGCATACCCGACCTGGTAAGGCCCCCGGCAAACACAATCATTACATTCAATTGTTTAAAGCATTAAATAACGCACGGCGTCTTCGTCCACTACCCACAGCTGTTACTGTAATTCGAAGACCTGCGAAATCAGGGGTAAAACCCTGTCATCTATACTTAAATTAGAGACGTCCAACATTAACATATCTTACAATCTGAAGCATGCCAGGAGCTCATTTTATTCGCATTTTTGCGTTACCAGAGCTACATAGAATTTTTTCAAGCCTGTCTGATTTTTTGATTTATTTCATACAATACCTCTTCTTCAGGAAATAATTCCCTAAGATCGGCCATACTCAGCGTTGTACCTTTTTCGTCAAATGCGGTCCAAACCTTCTGCCATCTGACATCATCAAACCAGAAGCCTTTCGGTAACACACAAACCAGCTCCTGATTAAAATCGGTAATCACTTTCGGCTCAATCAATCTACCCGCCATTTCTTGACAGCTCCTGGTAGCGTATCCAGTGATAAATATCGCGGGCGAGGCGATCCGGTGCCTCAATCTGCAGCGCGTGCTTCGCCCCATCTACATATTGAACATCAAATGAGGGCTGGCGACCCTTTTCGAGCAGGGTAATCAGGCCATTTTCATCAACAAGAGGATCAGGTCTTGCCAGAAAGAGCTGTACCGGCTGTCTGATACGCTTGATATACTTTTTAATAAATTCACTCATGCGCATGCTTTGCCTGAGAAAATTCTCATCCAGTTTTTTTAATCGTGACTTATCCGTTGCCAGGGCTGCCTGAATTTTGCTGCTCGTGACATAAAGCTCAGGGTCGAACTCGGCGGCCATATCCCGCTCGCTCAGGTCCGACATCCCAGCCAGGGATTTGACTTTTTGTGTCAGACTGGTGCCTGGTCTTATTAACCGTGGGCTGATTAATACCAGACCTCTGCTTTGTCCTTGATAGGCAATACCATAGGCAAGTGCAAGCCTTGCACCCCAGTCATAGCCAACAATGTAGACCGACTGGTAATAGGCCCTTAATGGCTTTAAAAAGGAATGAACGTCGCTGACGTAATCTTCGAACTGCACAGGCTTACCGTTGACCTTGCGGGAGCTTTTGTTGCTGTAGCCACTACCACGACGATCCAGAGCAAATACATCGTAACCCCGCTCTACAAGTTTTTCTGACAGGGCACGGCCCCAGCCTGCATGCCCTTCCAGTCCATGTAGATAAATTACAGCAACCCGCTGCTTGCCACCGCGACGATATCCTGTAAAGGCCTGGAGAGAACCATCACTGGCATGGAATTCCCGCTGTTCAGGAAATTCCCTGGGGATGCTTGAGAGATACTTGCCGAGATCGTAATCAACCTGTCGCGGCTGTGACACCTGTGAATCTGACTGGCAGCCCGCTAAAGCGACAACAAGCACCGCTAACAAAATACCAGTCAAATATTTCAGCCGGGTGAACTGCATATACAACTAAAGGGTGCCTCTAAAATCAAACTTTTCCATAATCAGCTATACCCGGATTACCCTTGACGCCGACCAGCTTAGGCAGATTCATCTTTTTAATCTTGACGGTTTTTTTGTCTAGAAGATAGGCAGAAACGACATCCCAAATTGGCTTGCCGTCAGGTATCGAATTGACCGCCGCCCAGCCGGATACCATATATTTCTTGGTCGCTTCGAGCTTCTTGCCATTATCTAGCCGCACATCTGTTACCCGACTACCAATCTTTTTATTGGGCGCCAGCGTATAGTCAATGCCCCCCACACGAACCATGTCACCGCCCTGCTGGTAGTAAGGGTCTTTGTTAAACAGGTTATCTGCTATATCCTCAAGGATGATCTTGATATCCCCACCCATCATTTCGCGACGATAGGTATTTGGATAGGTAATACTGGTCTGATCCATGACATTCTCAAAAGTAATGCTCTGGCCACCTAGCACGGTAGTACCCCAGCGGAAACCCGGGGACAGCGAGATTTCTGCATCATTCACCTCGCGCAGGGCATCACAAATGACCTGGTCGAAAGTACCGTTGAAATTACCACGGCGATACAGAGTCTGGTCGGCAACCGCCAGCTTCTTACGCAATTTTTTACGATAAGGCGCGCGAACTTTCTCAATGTACCTGAACATTTCAGCATCGGCATCCAGTAGATTTGAAAATACCGGCATCAGACGGTAACGAAATCCCTGTACCTTGCCCTTTCGTACATCGAGATCCATGACACCAAGAAATTTACCGTTTGAACCCGCATTGGTAACCAGCGTTTTACCGCCCGAGTTCTTGACTACCGTTGGCCTGGGCACACCATCATGCGTGTGGCCACCAAAAATAACGTCAATGCCAGTGACTCGTGAGGCCATTTTTAAATCCACGTCCATGCCATTATGCGAGATTACAACAACAACGGCTGGTTTTTCCTTCGAACGAACCTGATCCACCACTTCCTGCATTGATTCTTCATTAATACCAAAAGTCCAGTCCGGGATAAACCGTTTTGGATTAGCAATCGGTGTATAGGGGAAGGCCTGGCCGATGACTGCCACTTTGACACCATTAACATTTTTTATGACATAAGGCTTGAAGGCGTTTCCGGTTTCTTCGTTAAAATCTTTAAAATCTGCGAATTTATAATCAAACAGGACGTCTTCCTTAACATGAACGTTCTGTGCGACGAAATCACCTTTGAAATCGCCCACATTTGCGATCATTTCCGTATCCGGGTATGTGAACTCCCAATGCCCTGTCATGACATCAACACCAAGTAAATTGGTAGCACCCACCATATCCTTGCCCTGCGTCCAGTAGGCAGTGGCAGAGCCCTGCCAGGTATCACCACCATCAAGCAGCAGACAATTCTTGTCTCCTCGATCAGCACGCACCTTCTTTATCAGAGTAGCCAGGTGGGCAAAACCACCCACTTTGCCATAGGTTCTGGCTGCCTTGCCATAGCCCAGGTAAGTAAATGCATGGGCTTCGATGGTTCCAGGTTTGATCTTGAAATGATCGAGAAATTTTTTGCCGACGATATGTGGCGGCTTACCGAAGGCGCCACCCACGCCGAGATTGACATTCGGCTCACGAAAATAAATTGGATTGAGCTGGGCATGACAATCAGTCATATGAATCAGGCAGACATTGCCAAATTTTTTCTGATCATACATGGCTGCGGGATTGCGAGCGGCCAGGGCATTGGTTGGTAGCATGCCTGATGCACTGGCAATACCAATCAACTGGACAAATTCTCTGCGTGAAAGATTCATTTATTCTCCTCCGAATATTTTGAGTACATCAGCTATCGACATTGCGATTTAATATCGAGTTATTTTCAAGAAAGTTATAATAATTTGGCTTAATTTGTATTATGTTACTACGGAATTCGTAATCTCAGCAGTGCAGAATATTACAAAACCCCCGTATGCGGCCACCCTGTCTGCAAAGTTTACCATAGAGTGAAACATCGTGAACAGACCGGTAGCTGTAAAGAAAAATCAGAGGTTCTTTAAGGATCCTTAATAATTTATCCTATTCCGACGGCACTTGATTGAGTGAGGAAAAAGACACATCGGTCAGGCTGTCTCCCAGTTCCCCTAATTCATTTCGGCTACTTTCAAGCTTGATCCTCAGGCGCAGGTCGTTACCAGAATCTGCCGCGCGGATAGCATCCTCATAATCGATCAAACCATCTTCAAACAACTGAAATAACGACTGATCAAAGGTTTGCATGCCTGAGTCTGTTGACTTGGCGATAACAGCCCTGATTTCTGAAACCCGGCCCTTGAGAATCATTTCTGCGATCAGCGGCGAACGAATCATGATCTCAATCGCAGGAACCCGGCCTTCATCTCCACGTTTACGCAGCAATCTTTGCGAAATGATGGCATGCAGATTCATCGACAAATCAAGATATAACTGATTATGCCTTTCCTCGGGGAAAAAGTTGAGAATACGCTCCAGCGCCTGATAGGTATTATTTGCGTGCAGTGTCGCAAGACAAAGGTGGCCTGTCTCCGAGAAAATAACGGCCTTCTCCATGGTGTCACGAGTGCGTATTTCGCCAATCAGAATCACATCCGGGGCCTGGCGCATAGCATTGACCAGCCCCGATTCAAAGGTATCAGTATCGACCCCGACTTCGCGCTGGGTCACGACACAGTTTCTGTGTTCGTGGATATATTCAATTGGGTCTTCTATTGTAATGATATGGCCGAAACTGTTCTCGTTCCGGTAGCCTATCAGCGCCGCCAGAGAGGTGGATTTACCGGTACCTGTACCCCCTACAAACAACACCAGCCCACGCTGAACCATGGCAATCTCACTGAGTACCGGTGGTAGATTTAATTCCTCGAACTTCGGGATACGGGTTTCAATAGTACGCAGTACCATACCCACCATGCCCTGCTGAACAAAGACATTGACACGAAAACGGCCAATTTTTTTCGGATGAATAGCAAAGTTGCACTCATTATCTTCTTCAAAACTGCGTCGCTGATCTTCATTCATTATGCCGTAGGCAAAGCTACGGCTTTCATCTGGTGTCAGTGCCTGCTTGGTGACAGGTGTAATTTTGCCGTCGACTTTCAAACAGGGTGGAACACCTGCCGTAATAAACAAATCCGATGCATTTTTTAGTACCATTAATTTTAGCAGATCAGTAAATACCATATTAAGCTCCGCCTGTCCTGGATACACCACTTGCTGTTGCCTGGAATTTAGTCTTGTCCTGTGCCCTGCTGCGTGCTTCATCGATATGAACGACTCGATTTCTGACCAGGTTCAACAGGCACTGATCCAGTGTTTGCATACCCAGTGCGTGGCCAGTCTGGATGGACGAATACATCTGGGCAATCTTGTTTTCGCGAATAAGATTTCGTATTGCCGGTGTAGCAATCATGATTTCATGCGCAGCGACACGCCCGCCACTCAGCTTTTTCATCAGGGTTTGCGCAATAACCGCACGCAGGGATTCAGACAACATCGAACGAACCATTTCCTTTTCAGCCGCAGGAAATACATCAACAATACGGTCAATTGTTTTTGCTGCAGAGGTGGTATGCAATGTGCCAAACACCAGATGACCTGTTTCTGCCGCTGTCAGTGCCAGCCGGATTGTTTCCAGATCCCGCAGCTCACCGACCAGGATGATGTCAGGATCCTCACGCAGAGCAGATCGTAATGCCTCGGGGAAGCCTAGCGTGTGTGTACCTACCTCACGCTGATTCACCAGACAGCTTTTGCTGGTATGAACAAATTCAATAGGATCTTCTATCGTCAATATATGATCTGACCGATTCTCATTGATATAGTTGACCATAGCCGCCAGCGTGGTGGACTTACCCGAGCCCGTCGGACCCGTTACCAGCACCAGACCACGCGGCTGGCTTGATATCTTTTTAAATATTTCCGGGGCATTAAGCTGCTCCAGAGATAAAACCTTGGAAGGAATAGTTCGAAAGGCGGCGGCAGGACCACGCTGCTGATTAAAAGCATTTACACGATAGCGGGCAATACCAGGCAACTCGAATGCAAAGTCCGTTTCCAGAAACTCCTCAAAATCTTTTTGCTGCTTGTCATTCATAATGTCGTAGATCATGTCATGCACAAGACGATCTTCCAGTGATTCGACATTTATCCGCTTGATGTCGCCATCCACACGTATCAAAGGTGGTAAGCCGGCTGATATATGAAGATCAGACGCGCCCTGTTTATTTGAGAAAGCAAGTAGCTCGGCAATATCCATCTACGACTCCGTGGTGGTGTAAATCTTCTTATAGTTATTAATCATATACTGTTGTTATACGGTAGAATACGTCTTGATTCAAATAATGCCAATAGCATGGACATAGAAATAAAGAAAGAACAACTTGATCAACGAGTAAGAAGTACCGCTCATCGGGTAGGTCGTGAGCCATCTGAGATTATTTTACTGGCGGTCAGCAAAACACGTCCAGCTGAGGCTATCCGAAATCTTGCTGCCCTCGGTCAACAGGCTTTCGGAGAAAATTATCTGCAGGAGGCGCTGAAAAAAATCAGCGAGCTTACCGATTTATCACTTGAATGGCATTTTATAGGACAGATACAACGAAACAAAACCCGCTATGTCGTTGAAAACTTTGACTGGGTGCAAAGCGTAGATCGAGCGGTCATTGCTGAGCGTCTGTCTGCCCAGCGTCCCGCAGAGATGGGTGATCTCAACGTATGTATTCAAGTCCGCATGAGTGAGGAAGAAGGTAAAGGAGGAGTAGCTCCGGAAGATTTATTCGCACTTGCTAGCACCATTGATTCATTGCCCGGCCTGGAATTACGAGGACTGATGACTATTCCTGAAAATACTAGAGACACCGAAAAGCAGAGGCAGTCATTTCGCATGATGTACAGGATTTTTAGCGAACTAAAATCCCGGTTTACGTCAGTCGACACACTGTCCATGGGCATGTCAGGTGATTTTGAACTGGCTATTGAAGAAGGCAGTACCATGATCAGGGTCGGCACTGCACTATTCGGACCCAGAAAATAATAATATAAAGGGACTTGAACCTGGAACCTGGAACTTAAACCATGAATACATTAGGAATAATTGGCGGCGGCAATATGGCAGAAAGCCTCATTGCTGGCCTGCTCGCAAGCGGTCACAAAGCATCGGCCATTCAAGTTTCCGAACCGGACATAAACCGGCGCGAATACTTATCTACAGAATACGGCATCCATTGTCTGGACAATAATTCAGTGCTGGCCGGGCAGTCTGATATACTGCTATTTGCAGTAAAACCACAGTTATTGCGGCAGGTCGCTGAACCACTGAAGCAGGTAGTGCAGGCAAAACATCCGTTAATTATTTCAATTGTCGCTGGTGTCCGGAGCAGCGACCTTGATCGCTGGCTGGGAGGGGGACTTGCCATTGTTCGTGTAATGCCAAACACTCCGGCACTGGTGCGTGCCGGCGCATCTGGACTGTATGCCAACCATCTGGTCAACAGCCTGCAAAGAGACCTGGCAGAATCGATTTTGCGTTCAGTCGGGATTACTGTCTGGCTAGAGAATGAAGCACAGATGGATATCGTCACGGCTCTTTCTGGTAGTGGACCGGCCTATATTTTTCGAGTAATTGAGGCCATGGAAGAAGTCGCTACCAGGGCAGGCCTGGAACGAGAAACAAGCCGGCTGTTAGCTATAGAGACCGTCCTGGGTGCCGCCAGACTTGCCATGGAATCCGATGATACACCGGCAGAGCTACGCTGTAAGGTCACATCCCCCAGTGGCACCACTGAAAAGGGACTGCAGCAGCTTGAACTGGGGAATATCGAACAATTGTTCGACAATGCCATCAATGCTGCAATTGATCGTTCAAGAGAAATGGGAGATGAACTGGGAGCTGACTCATGACTGGCCAATATTTTATAAATAGTGCTTCTTTTGTCATCCAGACACTGTTTGGACTGTATATTCTGGCCGTATTACTGCGTTTTCTGTTCCAGCTGTTAGGGGCACACTTCAGGAATCCGATTTCACAATTTATTGTTACCCTGACCAATCCAGCCTTACGCCCCTTACGCAGGATCATCCCGGGCTACGGTGGCATAGACTTCTCTGCTCTGCTGCTAATGCTGGCCTTACAGGTACTGGAACTGCTTTTAATATCATTTCTCTATGGTACTACTCCATCTGTAGCAGGGCTGTTGATACTCGCTACAGGAAAATTGCTCGAAATGACTGTATATATCTTTATGTTTGCTGTTTTCGCCCGCATCATCATCTCATGGGTCAACCCTCATCTGTACAACCACATGACCTCGTTACTCAGAAGTCTGACCGACTTCATGATGCGACCAGCGAGTCAATTAATACCACCCATCGGCATGCTGGATCTGTCGCCCATTATTGTTTTTCTCATACTTGGCCTGCTTCTACGCATGATTGTTCAACCAATACTTGATATTGGTACACGTATGCTACTGTAATTAAAACAATATTTATGGTAAATAAAGACTGGTACGAGTGGAAATCTGGAAATCTGCTACTAAGATTACAGGTACAGACCAGAGCAAGTGTCAATAAATTTGCCGAAATCAAAGAAAACAGGATTAAGCTTCGTATTAAGGCCGCCGCCGTAAATGGCAAGGCGAACGACGCCATTATAAAATTTTTCTCGAAAGAATTCCGGGTGCCTAAATCATCCGTCGAGATATTGCGCGGTGGTAAAAGTACCAAAAAGTTAGTAAGCATTCATAGCCCTGGCCAGTTACCAGAATTACCAGGGCTGCAACGAAACGGATTGAAGTAGTCGTAAGATAAGACCTAATAAACAGAGATTTGAATAGCACCGCATCAGTAAACAAACATTATGACAATGACTGCATTACAGAGGAAACTGGACAATTATTCAAATTGGCGTCGTGACCTGCTGACTGAGATAGAGGCATACAAGAGCTGGCTGGACGAAGAGAATCTGCTCGAAGGGGAGGATGAACTTCAAATACTTGAATTAATTGACTCTTTAAAATCAGACAAAATCATGCTCGCCCTGGTTGCAGAATTCTCGCGTGGTAAAACAGAGCTTATCAACAGTATTTTCTTCGCCGATTATAAAAAACGCCTGTTGCCTTCATCGGTTGGTCGCACAACCATGTGCCCGACAGAGATACTCTATATTGAGGATGACATACCTTTTATTCAACTGCTTCCGATTGAGACTCGAAAATCTTCACTGACCATTGATGAGTACAAGGAAACAGCTGTCAACTGGTCTCGTATTGATCTGGATATTGACTCACCAGAGCAGATGACCGAAGCACTACTGCAGCTGGTACAGACCAAGGCGATATCTGAACAGGAATCCAGAGAACTGGGCTTCCCGCCGCATACCCTGGATCTTCTGAAAAACAATATGCTACAGGTACCTGTCTGGCGCCATGCAATCATCAATTACCCGCATCCACTGCTAAAAAGTGGACTGGTTATTCTGGATACTCCAGGTCTGAATGCGTTGGGCACCGAACCGGAACTGACACTGAATATGTTGCCCCAGGCGCACACCATCATGTTCATTCTAGCTGCAGATACCGGCGTCACGCGATCAGACATGGATATCTGGCGTAATCACATATCGGTGGCACTGAATCCACGTGAGCAGAATATCATGGCCGTCCTGAACAAGATCGATACCATGTGGGATGATCTACATGATGACTCATTCACACAGGCTAATATCAGACGGCAGATTGAAGAAACCTCACGTATACTTGACATTGATGAGGACCTGGTAGTTCCTGTTTCCGCACAGAAAGGACTGATCGCAAAAGTAAAAAATGATCGTTTGTTGCTGAATCGTAGTGGCCTGCCAAAGCTTGAAGAAAAACTCTCAGTCGATTTAATTGACAAGAAGCAGTTACTGATCCAGAAAAAAGTACAGCGAGAACTCGGTGTCATGGTTAAATCAACCAAAGATGTCTATCTCGGACGCCTAAATGGCCTGGTCAAGGAACGCCATGAAATCCTCAATTTACGGGGTAAAAGCAAAACAATACTGATAACAATGGGCAAGCAACTGCAGGCTCAAAGCCGACGGCTCTCTTTGGCGATGGATGATTATCACAAAACCGTACGCATCATGAACGACCAGGCAAAACGTCTACGTCAGCACTTAAGCAGTAAAAATATCGACTTTATGATTGGTGCTTCTCGTGTAGCCATGCAGGAGACCTGGAATACCTTCGGTCTCAAACGCGGTATGGCTGGATTTTTTGATCAGGCAGAAGTGCGACTGTCAGAAGTCAATACTGGAGCTGTTAAGCTCAGTGATCTGGTCGACCGTATCTATAAAGAATTTAAAACTCGACATAAACTGGATCTGGTCGCCCCACCCGAGATTGACATCGAGCCTTTCATAGAAGATTTTATGCAACTAAGGCAGGACGGTGAACAATTTCGCGACAGTATGATGCTAGTCGTTACAGAGCAACATTTTGTTATAAAACGATTTTTCATCACCATGGCAAGTCGCGCCAGACGCATTCTTGATGAGACCAATTTTGCGCTCAGGGCCTGGTCCAAAGCCATTTTACTGCCAATTTCCACCCAAATAGAAGAACACAAGAACCAGATAGGCAGACGTATATCCAATATTAATAAACTGAAATCGAATCATAGTAATCTTGAACAGCGAGTCGCCAATATCGAGAAAAATATTACTGAATTGCGAGACAAGACCATGACATTACAGAGAATCCTTACTCGCATACAAAGTGTCGATTAATTATGGAACCATCTAATTAAGGCAAAGAAATCCGCCATTGCACCCTTCGGGCATTTCCTGCGGTCACGAGCACCGGAGCGCGGCAATCTCTTTGTTTAGAATCAGTCACTTAGAAATTGTTTCGTCACTACGTTCCTCGTAATGATGAGTTAATCAGAGGTTCCCTGGAAATTCGAATAAAATACTCTTCCCAGCCAGGTACTGCTCTCGCTATAATCTCCTCAGCGAAAACTTTGAGCCGTACAGGGTACCCTGACAACTATAATGCGAAAAAATACACAAGAGCCCCTGTTAAACGATGCCTGAAGTGCAAGCTCAGGACACTGTTGGTCTTGTAAAATCATCGACCCTTCTTTTTGACCAGCCGTTGGCGCTAGCCTGCGGCGAGACACTCAATGCCTATAGGCTAGTCTATGAAACCTATGGTGAATTAAATTCTACACGTGATAACGCTATCCTGGTTTGCCATGCTCTGAGTGGCACCCATCACCTGGCGGGTTATTATAGCGAAGATGACCCAAAACCTGGCTGGTGGGAAAACCTTGTCGGTCCTGGTAAAGTAATTGACACGAATCGCTTCTTTGTCGTCGGTGTCAATAATCTGGGGGGCTGTCATGGTTCAACCGGACCAACCGCCACCAACCCCAATACCGACAAGCCGTATGGCCCCGACTTCCCCATGGTCACAGTGGCCGACTGGGTTGAATCTCAAAACAGACTGACACAGAAACTCGGCATAGAACAATGGGCAGCCATAATCGGCGGCAGTCTGGGTGGCATGCAGGTACTGCAGTGGTCTATCGATTATCCTGATCGACTTCGCCACGCTATCGTGATTGCTGCCTCGCCAAAACTAACTGCACAAAATATCGCCTTTAACGAAGTAGCACGCCAGGCGATACGTACCGACCCTGATTTCCATGATGGCCACTATTACGAACATAATACCATCCCGGAAAAAGGCTTACGGATTGCCCGTATGCTCGGTCATCTGACTTACCTGTCAGATGACATCATGGCAGAAAAATTTGGCCGTGACCTACGACAGAATGCAATTAATTTCGACTATGGGATCGAATTCCAGGTTGAAAGTTATTTGCGCCACCAGGCTGACCGTTTTGTCGGTACTTTCGATGCCAATACCTACTTACTAATGACAAAAGCACTGGACTACTTTGACCCTGCAGCAGAAGTAGGTAGTGATCTGTCGGCAGTACTAGCGAAGGCCTGTGCGGACTTTTTCGTTGTTTCTTTTACCGGTGACTGGCGCTTCTCACCGCAGCGCTCCCACGAAATCGTCAAGGCCCTGCATGATAATGACCTGAATGTTTCCTACGCAGAAATAGAGTCCCATCATGGCCACGATGCATTCCTGCTGGCACTGCCGCAATATCTATCCGTTTTTGGTGCCTACATGGATCGCATAGCCAGCGAGTGTACAAAATGAGCCTGTCACGTTCGGATTTTCAGGTCATCTGTGACTGGATCACGCCTTACTCCCGTGTGCTTGATCTTGGCTGTGGTAATGGCGAATTATTAAACGAGTTATCCAGCAACCAGGGAGTATCCGGCTACGGTATTGAGATCGATGATAAAAATATCAGCCAGTGTATCAAGGCAGGTATCAATGTTATTCAGCGTGACCTGGATATGGGCCTTTCTGATTTTGATGAAGAATCCTTCGATTTTGTTATTCTGTCACTGACCCTGCAGGCATCCAGCTACCCGCACCGTCTGCTAGGTGAAATGTTGCGCGTCGGTGCTGAGGGAATCGTCACCTTTCCAAACTTTGGCAATATCACATCAAGGATCCAGCTGGGTTTAGGTGGCAGAATGCCAGTCAACAGAACGCTGCCAATGGAATGGTACAATACACCCAATGTCCATCTCTGCACGCTGAAAGATTTTGAGGAGCTGTGTGAAAAACTCGGTATAGAAATCCTTGAACGACGCGCTGTCAGTCACAATAATAAAACAGGACCTGGACTGAAACTGTTTCCTAATTTATTCGGTGAGATTGCTTTATACCGCTTTCGTAAGAAACCTTCCTGATCTCACCGATGAATCCATGAGCCATACCAGAATTCGCGAAGTCCTGTTTTACCGCAGGATACTAATCTGCGGAATCAATGGGGTCGGAATCAATGGGGTCAGGAATCAATGGGGTCAGAGTCGTGACTTCTCGACTCTGACCCCATTGATTCCTCGACTCTGACCCCATTGATTCCCCATTGATTCCTCCATTGATTCCTCATCTCGGCTGACTACAGTTCATGACAACAAGCCACTTGCACAACTGGAAAGCATCCTTTCAGATTTATAAAGAACCGAAAGTACTGGCCATGTTATTTCTGGGTTTTTCTGCAGGCCTGCCAATTCTGCTAGTTTTCGGGACGCTGTCAGCCTGGCTAAATAGTGAAGGCATCAATAAAACCACTATCGGCTTTGTCAGTTGGGTCGCCCTGGCCTACGGCCTGAAATTTATCTGGTCGCCTCTGGTTGACCGACTGCCATTACCGCTATTAACAAATATACTCGGGCAGCGTCGTAGCTGGATGCTGCTGGCCCAAACTGGCGTCATCACCGGGCTGCTTGCTCTTTCCATGTATGACCCTAAAACCAACCTGACGGCCATTGTAGTCTTTGCCGTACTGACGGCTTTTTCATCTGCCACGCAGGACATCACCATTGATGCCTGGCGCATCGAGGCAATTGATGAAGAATATCAGGGTGCGATGGCTGGAACTTATCAGCTCGGCTATCGCATCGGCATGATACTGGCCGGCAGCATGGCCTTTGTCATCGCTGATTTTTATTCCTGGTCCGTTGCCTATCAGTCTATGGCACTGTTCATGATCGTTGGCATCATCAGCACTTTCATTATTTCTGAACCCGATCACACGCTTAGAGACCATGAATGGGAAACTGAAGAACGCGTGATTTCATTGCTGGAGCGAAAACAACATCTTCCTGAGAAGATAAGAAACCTGCAGGCATGGTTTGTCGGTGCCGTTATCTGCCCCTTTGCCGATTTCTTCGCCCGCAATGGCTGGAACGCCATATTGATTTTGTCATTCATCGCTGTATTCAGAATGAGTGATATTACACTGGGGGTGATGGCCTTCCCTTTCTATCAGGATATGGGATATAGCGGCACTCAGATAGGACTGGTCAGTGGGCTGGTGGGTAAATTCATCACCATATCAGGTGCCCTGTTTGGTGGTATCCTGGTGGTTCGATATGGCGTAATGCGTATGCTAATGGCCGGTGCCATTATTGTTATTGCAACCAATCTATTATACGCATGGCTGGCAGGCCAGCAGCCCCTGATAATCTGGCTGATTCTTGTTGTCGGTGCAGACAATCTTGCGGGGGGTTTTGCCGGAACGGTATTTATTGCTTATCTATCCAGCCTGACTAATCGCGCCTATACGGCAACACAATACGCCCTGTTCAGTTCAATTATGCTATTACTTCCCAAGTTTATCGGTGGCTTTTCCGGTGTGGTTGTTGATGCCACCAGTTATCCTTACTTTTTTCTCTATGCCGCATCGCTCGGCATTCCATCGGTAATACTGATACTGATTCTGATGAAACAGGAAAACAAAAAGTAATTACTCAGATAATTAATAGAGGTGCCCCTATCCATTTATTTATTGGGCACGGTAATTATTTCAGTCATGGCCTGCAACCCTTGCTTTATATTCGTTTTTTCCTGAGTAAGCCTGTTTAATCCCTGTCGCCATTTTCTTGCCCCTGGCAATCCAGATGACAGGCCATAAAGTGGTCGCAAAAGTAAGTGTAATGGCTGCCCTGCATCAAGCTGACATTTAATATAATCCGTATATCGATGGGCTATCAACTGGCGGTTACAGCTAACACTCTTTTCTGATAGCAGTTGCTCAAGCTCAACCAGAATCCACGGGTTTCTTATCACCTCACGTCCAAGCATTACACCATCGACATACCCAAGATGGTTCTTTACCTCATTGATATTCCGGATGCCGCCATTGATGATTATTTCCAGCAAAGGGAAATCCTTCTTTAACCGATAAACCCGCTCGTACTGTAAGAGTGGTATTTCTCTGTTTTGTTTAGGTGACAATCCCTTTAACCATGCTTTTCGGGCATGCACGACAAAAGTGTGGCATCCAGCCTCAGCCACAGTTACAACAAATTGTTTAAGAAGCTGATAACTGTCGTACTCGTCAACACCAGTACGAATCTTTACTGTAACAGGCAGGTCAGTGCTTTTTTTCATGCTTCTAACACACAAAGCTACAGTGTCAGGTTCTTTCATCAAACAGGCACCAAATGCACCTGACTGGACCCTGCCGCTTGGGCATCCTACATTGATATTTACTTCGTCAAAACCAGCTCGTGCAGCGAGTGTTGCCGCTTTAGCCATTTCACCAGCCTCAGACCCCCCCAGCTGCAGCACTATCGGATGTTCTTGCTGATTAAATTTCAACATGTGATGGTGATCTCCATATAGAAGTGCCCTGGCTGTCAGCATTTCTGTGTATAACAAAACATTGGGAGAAATGAGGCGATACAGGAACCTGGCATGTCGGTCTGTATAACCCATCATGGGTGCTACTGAAATTTTACATGGAGAATATTTTCTATCCATTTGATAACATTCAATTCACAAAATAATTTTATAATTAACTCACAAAAATAGCATACACAAACCAATGAAACTTATCTCAATACTTATACTTAGCTCAACATTTCTTTCCCTGCCTACTCTTACATTGGCAAATCAAAATGACCCTGTTGCCGATGCCAGGAAGATCTGTCATTACCAGGCCGTAGAAAAGTCCGGCTATGATCCTAAAAAAGCCAGCAGCAGCAATACGGTAGCAAAAGGTGCCGGGGTCGGTGCAGCTGGAGGCGGTTTAAAAAAGAACAGGGCAAAGAAGCAAGCCGTACTGGGAGAAAGTAATTACAAAACAGAATATGACAGTTGCCTGCGTAGTAGAGGGCTAGTACCTGAGAACGTACGCTAACGTAGCAATTCTTTTCTATACGCATTCTGTAGGTGCGAATTCATTCGCACGAATTCTGTCCGAATGAATTCGGACCTACAATTAAAAAACAATGGGGTCAGAGTCGAGAAGTCACGACTCTGACCCCATTGTTTTTTATACTCTGCTACAAATCTAATATCCAGACAAAAAAAATACCCGTCGCAAGGACGGGTATTTTTATTTAAAAGCCTGGCAGTGACCTACTTTCACATGGGGAGACCCCACACTATCATCGGCGCTAAGCATTTTCACTTCCGAGTTCGAGATGGGATCGGGTGGTTCCTGCTTGCTATGGCTACCAGGCAAACTGGGTGTAAAAAGCGGAAAACTTGGCGGTTTCAATGGGGTCAGAGTCGTCACTTCCGACTCTGACCCCATTGAAACCATTTTCCGTTTTTACAAATCTGGATAGTCTTAAGGCTATTGGATATAAATACAACACAATATCGCATATACACTCAAACAACTTGGGTGTTATATGGTCAAGTCTCACGGGTAATTAGTACCAGTTAGCTTCACGTGTTACCACGCTTCCACACCTGGCCTATCAACGTTGTAGTCTTCAACGGCCCTTCAGGGATATTAAATATCCAGGGAGACCTTATCTTGAGGTGGGCTTCCCGCTTAGATGCTTTCAGCGGTTATCCCTTCCGTACATAGCTACCCGGCAATGCCACTGGCGTGACAACCGGAACACCAGAGGTACGTCCACTCCGGTCCTCTCGTACTAGGAGCAGCCCCCCTCAAATCTCCAACGCCCACGGCAGATAGGGACCGAACTGTCTCACGACGTTCTAAACCCAGCTCGCG
>ENA-ORDP01000559-ORDP01000559.1-marine-sediment-metagenome-genome-assembly--contig:-NODE-559-length-23789-cov-34.459594_pt1 | contig 23789 bp, 13 predicted proteins | sample MGYA00248627_ERZ508539 | MGnify/ENA primary metagenome ERZ508539 (study PRJEB26208, sample SAMN05571518) | marine sediment metagenome | biome: deep sea; feature: Hydrothermal vent; material... | reverse complement strand
GCCATAGTGGTTGCAGTGCTGATTCCTTACGCAGTACGTCCAGTAACTGTATATAACTCATATCCGACAGGCGGTAGGGCCGGGCGGTGCGGTATTGCATTGCCAGTGACAGCGATTTTTGATCGCCGTCGCTGCGCTGTATACGAATGCTTTTCACCTCCTGTGGCAGGCGCAATTCGAGCACCGATGCCGGCCGGGTTTGCTGCACAGGGAGTTGCCAGGTGCTGTCGCGGTCGGCGTGCACAGCCTGCACGGCCAGTGCGCCGGGTGTATTCACCTGATAGCGGGCGAGGTCCAATGTCGACTGATTGCCGAGTTTCAATTGCAGTGGTGGACGATTGTCCATGAACAGTTGCAACCCGGTGGCCGGCCCGGGGTCGAGAATAACAATGCGCAACAGGCTGTCCGCCGGACGCTCAGGCAGATCGAAGCTGATTTCATCACCCGCGGTCAGGGCTGTGAACCAGGCAGTTTCCAGATTGTCCGCCAGTTGGCTGCGTTCACTTGCGGCCAGCAGGTAATGATCGGTATTGTCCTGCGGTTCGCGCAGTTGTCGTGCCGCAAAACGCGACCGCCGGCTTTCGCCATGCGTGGTAGCGGGTAACAGGTCATCGTAGTAGCTGTGGCGCTCAAGCAGCACCTGCGCTTCGGTGAGTAATGCCGGCATGTCCGGTTGACTGCGGGCAATATCCATGAGCGTCATGGGGCCGACCAGTCCGCCACCGCGGCGCCGGTTATCGACAATGATGCGCATGATGGCTTGCTGGACAGTCTGTAAAGGGCTTCCGGGTTGCAGCGCCGTGCGTAGCTGTTGCGGCGTCAGTGACCAGGCGTCGACTGTTGCCGGGGCCTGGTAGCGGTGTGTCGGCGCGTTCAGGTCTGCGAGCAGGTAATCGTCCGGCACGGATGTCAGTATGCGCAGCAGCACGCTTTCGCTGAATCGCAGGCGCAACCGATGCCGCCCGTCCGGTATGTCGATGTAGTCACTGCGCAGATTGCTCGCAAAAACCGCTTTGCCGTTGAGCAGCACCTGCCTGCGGCGGGCCGCCGAGACACTGGCATCCACGACGTGCATGATGCCGTCGTCCAGCTGGTAGCCAAGCTGGTAGTTACGCGGGCCGGAGTCCTTGTCAGTCAGCAGCAGTCGTTGCTGCAGTCGGTAACGTACCGGACCCGCGACGGACAGTTCAACGATCTCGCCACCCGCGAGCCGACTGAACAACTGAGCACCGGCATCACCCGCATAGCGAATATGTTCATTCCTGTGGTTAATATCCTGCCGGTAACGGTAAGGTTCGATTGCCGGAAGTTTGATCAGGCGCGAGCTGAACAGGGCAAACTTAACGCCATGGTCCGCGCTTGCACCCAGGCTGACGCGCGCCAGCCAGGGCCTGACACTTTGCGCGTCCAGTAACAGATCGCCATCAGGCAGATTATTCGGCGGCTGTTGGAGGTAAAGACCGGAACCGTCTGAGATCTCGAACTGTAACGGAAGCTGATCCGGATCGGAATCAAGCGGGTGGAGTCGCAAGCGGCTGTTTGCGGACAACTGCACCTCGATCCATTGGCCGGGCGCCAGATGAATCGTATGCAGTTTGGTACCCAGTGGTTTTTTCGGTTTGACACCGGCTACCCAGGTCGGCATCTGTTGCACATTATCCCAACGCTGCGTGACGCCATAGGCCTTGTGCAGATCAACCTCGCGCAGATCCGGCGCACCGGCAAAAGCCAGCGCGGGCAGGAGCACAAGCAGGGTCAGGCAAACTCTCACGGCGTGCCACTCCGGCCACCAGGCAGGCTGTCGGCAAAGGCACGGCAGGTTTCTGCATCGTTACGCAATTGTTTGCGTATTTCCGTGCTTAGCTCAATATGAATAAAACCGACGTTCCCTGCCTCGCGTAGTAACTGACCCTGGCGATTGGTTGTTGCACCCAGTTCGTGGATGTCGTAGGGGAAAACCCGGGTATCGACGTCAAGTGCATCGCGCAGACGGGCCGCCTGGTTGAGCACGGTTTGATCAGGTTGTCGTGTGCCGTTACTCACGATGATATGCGCGTCTTTGCCATTACCTTTGCGTTTCTGTCGCGAAAAACCATGAATCTGGATAACGCGCTCAATGCTGTCATCTGTTGCCAGTGCGCGCGTCAGCGCCGTGAAATAACTTTCCGGCAGGTGCGCCAGGTCGGCGTTGTGGCGCCCCTGTTCGTCATCGCTGTAGCGCGGCACAGTATTCCAGGCGACAACGCGAAAACGTGCCGCGTTTGCCATCGCCAGAGCGATGTACCCGGTATGCAGATCCTTGAAAGCGTGTGGTACCTGTAACGCCGTCCGGCTGCCGGTCTGCAGGCAGAACAGGTAAAAGCCACGACCCTCACGCCGTTCGGCCACCTCGTAGAGTACCTGGCAGCCATTGTTGCCAAGTTGAATGCTGGTGCGTTGCCAGCCCAGCGTCTGCCACGCCTGTTGCAATTGCGGTGACGGGTCGGCCGCCAGTTCCCGTTTGAACAGCGCTGTTGCCTGTTGCAGCTCGATACTGCCGGGGGTGCGGTACTGCCCGTCACGTGCCGCCTTCCATAGCGTCTTCAGTTCGCGGCTTTGCCCGGCCGACGTAGCACCTGTCAGTAATGACATGATAAAAAGTCCGGTTGTGAGTGATAGAAAAAGGTTCATACGCTGCCTATTCAAGTCCATTGACCTCGGTATCGGCGCGTTCGCGGAACAGCTGCCTGCGTTCGTGAAGTCCCGGTGTTAACCGGTAGAGGCTGAGATAGCCCTGTGCATCGGCATCTTCAAGCCACACCGTGATACGGTAATCGCCGGCTGCAAGGTCCGAGTGTAGTGGTACGTAGATACGCTGACCTTTGTCGACTGTTTCGCTGCGCGAGTTAAGTACCGGGATTTCTTCACTGTTATCGGGTGTCACCAGGAACTCCCGGTCTGTCAGTGACCAGCCGTCCGAGGCGATAATGCCGTTGCGGCGCGGGCCGCTGACGCGCACCCGCAAGTGTACCGGGGTCTGTCGTCCCCAGGGGACTTGCAGATGGCCGGTAAGCATCTCGTCGCGCTGTTGTTTCCGGTAGATAAAGCTTTGCGGGCGTTGATCGATGCGCACTGCAAGACGTTTGATCCAGGTCGGGCTGTCGGCTCTGATCTGGTTCATGAACCAGCGTACCGGGGTGGCCGATACGATGCGTAGCCGGTACTTTCCGGCGGGGATGTCCGGCAGGCGCAACTCGCCACGCCGTCCACGTATTTCACGCGCCAGTAGTTGTTTGTCGTCAAGGAAAATCTGCACGCTGAGTGGTTCCTTATGGTCGCGCAGGAAGCTCAGCCTTGGGCGCACGGCGCGCTTGCCGGGTTCGGCGACCAGTGTCACCGACAGCGTTTCTCCGTTGCCGAGTTCGTGAAACACCGCTTTCAGTGCGCGGTCAGGCAACGGCAGCTGATCGTCACGCGGGTTGAGCAGGTAACGTGCACGCCAGTTGCCACGCGGGTGAAACTCTTCCCACAGGTAGCGACCGGCCAGTACTTCGGGATCATCCTCCGCAGGTCGTTGTTGCCAGACCAGACGCTGCATACGCAGGCCGCGGATCAGTTGTTCTTCGTTTGCAGGTGCAATACCGTACCAGCCCGGCAGGCGCTGTTGCCCGGGGTCGTAACTGTAATAATCCTCCGGCACCCGGACACGGGTGATCATATCCGGTGGAACAGTATAGGCCGCCGTTAGTCCGGGTGCGGATAGCGCTACTCGCACCGTGTCAATGTTCGCGGCAACGTGCAGGTAACAATGCAGGCTGTCGGATATCAGTGTGAAGGCATCGGTTTCACCGTAGAGCCGGTCATAGAGCGATGACACGGCTTCGCCGCGACAGCTTCCCTCAAACATGTTTTTACCTGAGCTGTTCAGCAACCGGTAGCTCAGGACAAGATCAGCATTACCCGGTTGTGTCATCAACCGGCGGAAGTCGATGCGCAATGGCGTGCGGCGTTTGCCAAGGTGTACCACCGGATAATCCACCCATTGTTCAGGACCGGCACGGTAAGTACGCAGGAACGCCGTGTCCGGTGTAATATCCAGGCGAGAGCCGTCCGCCCGGGCCAGCTCGGCGGTAATAATCACCGTTCGGTCGCTGCTGATATCCAGCAGCCCGGCGGCGGGCAACAGCAACGTGCGACCCGCTTCGATATCGGCAAAGCTGATGCGCCGCTCAAAACGCGAACGATCACTTTCACCCTGCCAGCGGAACCACAGGTTGCCGTCGTTACGATGGTCGATACGTTGCAGTGTCAGGTGCAGCGGACCACCGTGCAACGGTACCGGAATCGTGCCGTTATGACCGGGTTCTACCAGCAGACCTTCCGGCAATATCGACCGGGACGGCTGCACACTGTCTCCATCACCCAGTACATACAGGATACGACGAAGGTTGTCATCGCCGGTGATGCCCTGCGGTGCTAACGGTACCCAGCGATAGCGCAGTAATGCCAGCTGTTCACGCGGTGTCAGCCATTCCTTGCCGTAGACATTGCCGCGGCTCAGGTGGGTCTTCTTGTGTTCGTTGATGCGGTTCCAGCGGTGGGTCAGTTTATGATCCGGAATTCGTTCACGCTGATACAGGCGTACCACAGCACCTTCGACCGGCGCGGAAGCCTGGTACAGGCGCAGTTGTATTTTGCGGGCGGTGGGGAATTCATCCGCGCGCAGCAGCATAACGCGGCCGTCTGCCGGGTTCTCATCACCCTCCAGGTAGAAGGCGGGCAGGCTGCCGGGTTGCCCGTTTTCATCAACAGAACGGCTGACACGGGTACGGTGGTAGTAGCTGCGTGTTTCCAGCACGGTATCGGACTCGTCCAGTAGCCGATATTCGATCGCGTATCCCCACGGTGCGGTCATCTCGTCAGCCGTCGCCGAAATATCGGCATTGGTGAGCACCCGGTAAAGAGGTTCGCCGGAGCGTGGCAGTTCGAAGGTCAGCCAGTCGTTGCGTTGCAGGCGGTAGACAATGGCGGCACTGGAGTTCTGCAGGCGTTCATCCTGTGCCAGAGGTTGTGGTTCCGGCAAAGGTATATCCGGTATATAGCGCAGCAACGGTAGCAGTACCGCCAGCAGTAATAACAGTACCATCATGCGGCCCAGCAGTCTCACGGTTGTCTCCCGAATACCAGGCGTCCGGCACGCGTCGCCATAAATGCAGCGATCCGTTGTTCGGACAGCGGGTGCAACGGTGCCTGTATCTGCAAGCCCGGTTTTCTTGGATTAAGGTTACTGACCAGGAACACACCCTGTTTATCCGCCACCGTCAGGAATGCCTGCTGTGAGTCAAGATCGATCAGACGCTGCAGGCGCCAGTGCGGCCATTGCACCTGTAACCGGCGCAGACTGACGATGTCGTGATTGCGCTGGTAATGAAGAATATCGGTTAGCAGATCACCCGGAATGTCAGGGCGCGCTGTTGCCTGTTTCTTCAGGTAATCCGTCAGATCCTGTTTCACGGTGGGGATGTTCAGTGCGCGGAATTGTTTTTCCTGTAAATGGTTATCGCTTTGCTGTCGATAACTATCACGCGACAGCGGTGACAGCCAGAGAATGAGAAATTGTTTGTCAGGCAGATTGGCCGCGTACAGTGACTGTGGCAGTCCGCCGACTTCATAGCCGGCGGTATCCGGCGTGCCATCGACGAGCTGGTAGGCAAGATCGTCTTCACGCAATGCATCCAGCAGACGCAGCCCCAGTGCAGGTAATTGTCGCTCGTTAATAATGCCGTCACTGAACGCCAGCAGGACATCGCTGCCGGTTTGTTCGCCGACCGGGCGCAGGCCGAAGGCGCGGCAATGGACGATCAGTTCAGGTTCATCCGGCGGCGTTTCCCGCAGGATGACCTGTGACACCAGATTGAAGAGGCTGGGGATATTTTCCATACGCACGGTGTCGGCGCTACCGTCGCGATTGGCGAAAGGGTGTGCGCCGGCAATCACCAGACCGCGCGCGTGCAGGCGTTCGAACATTGAGACCGCATATTCGAAACTGTTCAACTCGTACAAGGGACGCGGTACCTGTACCAGGTATTTTTCTGAAGGCCCGTAGCGCAATACGATGGTTCCCCAGTAGCGACGTTTCCGGATGTCTTCACGTTCTTCAAGAATCAGATACTCCCGACCGCTGCGCTGGTGATGGTATTTGATCAGCCGATAGTCGATGGACCTGGCGGCAGCAGCAATTCTGTTCAGCTCTGCGTTCTGCTGCTGCGCGCTGATGTTGGCCAGGTTATCGATCAGACCCAGCAGCGGAGTTATGATTTCTTCATCGAAGTACAGCAGTTCCTCCGCTGACGGTGGACGGTAGCGATCCGTACCCCGGCGCGCCAGACGCCCTTTTTTCTCCAGCAGCCATTGTTGCAGGTAGCCGTCGATCCTTTGCACGTTGACCTGGGTTTGCAGGGTTTCCTCCTCACTCAGCGACTGCGCCAGCAGTTTGCGCTGGTCGGTCTGGGTCAGGAACAGTTCGGCAAACCCCTGGTATTCCATATCACGAAGTCGATTGACCTCGAACGGTTGTTGCCAGGTGATGTCAATTTCGCCGATGCTGCGCTCCAGGAAGTTCAGGTCCAGCCCGGTCGGCAAGGTACCCTTTACCCAAAGCGAGGACAGCTGTTCAGGCGCCGGACTGTCCTGCGCTTCTTTCAGGCTGCTATCCGTGTAACCGCGGACCTGCAATACCGAGCCGCGGTTGAGCAGGCGCTGGAACGTGGCAAAGAAAGTCTGTCGGCTTTGCAGCACATCATTGACCCCGCCAATACCGGCATTGCGGTAGGATCCGGCAATGGCCAGTGCCTGGGCATTGAAGCGGGTGAACAGCCAGGCGCCGGCATCCAGCGCCCAGCGTTCCTCTGCCGGGGCGGGGACTTCCAGCAACAGATCGGTGCCTGCCTTGAGATCGATTATGTAAACTCCGCGGCCCTGCCCACCGGTTTTCTCCTGTAGGTAAATGTAGCGGTTCTGTACAATGTGCAGCACGTAACCAGCCTGCTTCAGCGAGTATTCCGCTTCCGCCAGGTGGATCGCCTTGTTGCTGTTGCGATAGCGGCGCAGCAGCTTGAGCCCGGCTTCGAAAGCGCGCAGTTCCACCAGGCTTGGGCGCACCAGGGTTTCCGGGTCGCGGCGCTGATAGATGGTGACCTTCTCCCGTCTGAGCAGCGGCACCAGATGGCCGTCTTCGGCGATGGTGGGCGCAGTGATACTGGCAGCCGTTTTTTTGCCGAGCAGGCTCTCGGGGGTGGGCAGCCAGATCAGCACGTAGCCAATCACGGTGGCGAACAGCACTGCGACTAAAGATGTCTGCAACGTTGAGCGGGTCAGCATGCCGACGATCATCTTGTCGTGCATCTTTATTGCCATCAGGCTGGACAGCAGGTAACCAAAGGCAAACGCATCTGATACCTTGACATCGGGCCACCAGGTTGCCAGCACCAGACTGAGCAGCCACTTGTAGGCGAAGCCGACGTTGAAGAACAGCAAAAGCTTGCGTGCGCCTTCGATATTGGCGTGTGCGAAGCGCGGCAGGCGCATCACCAGCGTGGACAGAGCGAGGATAATAAAGGCTTCCACGAAGGTGATGACGATCTTGCTCGGCTCGTACCATTGCAGCGCCAGCAGTGACGGGATCAGGATGCCGTTATATTCCCAGCCATAGTACAGATTCATACGCGAGGCGATGAGCGCGGTACAGATGATAACGATGTAGGCCTTGGGGCTCGCCAGAATAGAGCTGGCCAGATCTTCATAGACGTATTGAACGTTGCCGATACTGAAATTGGTCAGTTCCATCAGGCCATAGCGCACGATGATATAGCTGACGCCGACCGTGACAACCAGGGTGAGCATGCCGCGATTGAAGCCCGGCTTCCAGAACTGGTTTGCGATGAGTGCGATAACGATCAGGCCAAAGCTGTGCAGGTTGTTGACGTAATCGAAATTGAGGTGGTAGTTACGATTCAGCCAGTCACCGATGCCCGGGAATACCAGCCCGTCGAATACCAGGCGCACCACCACGCTGATGACGATGAGCGCAAAAAACCGGTCGCGCCCGAACAGGCTGCTCCAGCGGTTCCTGTGTCCGGGTGACTCCGAGAACAGCCACACCAGGAAGTAGGTCACGGAGCCTTCGATAACAATCGCTGCCACCGCCCAGGGTTTAAGCAGCAGCAGCGGGACCAGGTAGCCGGGAACTACCAGGCCCGCCAGGGCCCAGCCGAAACGCAGGTTGAAAAATGCGACGACGAACACACCGACCCAGACACTGGTAATAACGGAGCCGGACAATCCTCCCGCTGGAAACAGCGTTATGGGGAAGAAGTCCATCAGCTTTCCAGTAGCTGTTGCAGCAGCTTCAACAACTCCGGTGCCTTGACGGGTTTGCGCGCCACGCGGTTGGCGCCGGCGTCGAGGACGCGTTGTTCGTCGCCGTTAGCGGGATTCAGCGAAGCCGTCAGCACCAGTACCGGAATATCCAGTTTGCGAACCTGACGCAATTCGTGCAGAAATTTCAGGCCATCCATTACCGGCATCAGTAAGTCAAGGACGATGACGTCGACAGCAGCCTCGCTGCCGAGGCATCCCAGCGCCTCGATACCGTTACCGGCCTGCGCTACAACGTAACCGCCTTTTTCCAGGATGGCGGCAAGCAGGCGGCGCACCATGGCATCGTCTTCGACGACAAGTACGCGTTTCCTGTCTGTTGTCGCCGCCGTCACAGGAACCCCTTCAGGCAGATATCAAAACTCATCCCTTTGCCCAGCTCGGTTTCGGCACTGAACTCGCCACCCCAGGACTGAACTCTGCGGTTGGCCGTGCGCAGACCACGAAATTCATCCACGGATACGGACAAATCGCCATGCAGGTATTCGTGCAGACGTTCCGGTGGTAACCCGAAACCGGTATTTACGAAGTGGTAGCACACACGCTCGTCACAGGATGTGGCGGCAATGAAGATTTTGCTGCCGGCGCTGGCATCGTGGATCAGTACGCGCAGGACATCGTTGAACACTTCCACCAGACTCTGCGGTGCGGCCATCACAAAGCACAGCAGCTCGGGCAGTTCGGTGTGCAGCTCTATGCCCGCTTTTCCCGCCATTTCCGATAGCTCGTCGATACTGGATGTCAGGGGTTTCAGCGCATCGATGGGGTAGCATTCCAGACTGGCGTCTTCGAAGGTGAAGTACAGGTACTTCTGTACATCCTCGAATATCCGTGTGGCGTGATCGGCCTTGCTGCTGATGATTTCCCTGACCCATTGCCGGTCTTCGCCGCCGCTGCTGTCGCTCAGCAGATCTGCTGCCAGCACCAGTGCTTCCAGGTCATCCCGCAGGCGCATATTCAGCTGGTCGACAAGGTTGACCTGAAGATCGTTCAGGGTCTTGAAGGTACTGATATCAACCAGCTCGATCAGTATGCCGCCCAGCTGGAACGGCGTCAGATCGCTGTCGATCTCGTAGTGGCTCCGCTGTTTCTGTATTAACGGCCGGATCGTTAGCATGTAGGTATAACGGTCATTGTCAATGACCGGTGCCGGCAGTGAGATGACCGAACGTTCCACGACAATGTAATGCATGTACTCACGGACTGTATGCAGATCGCGGCCGCTGATTGCGCTGATCATGTCGATGGCGGTCATGTCGAAGAAACGCAGCCCGGCGCGTTTCATCAATGTTTCCATTTGCAGGTTGACCTGTAGCACGCGACCGAACAGATCGTACAGTATGGCGGCGCTGCCCATACCGTCGAATACGCGTTCCAGTACATCCAGCCGCCGGTCGAGAAGCGCCAGCGACTGATTGAACGAACGGTGGGTTTCGTCCCAGCCTTCCACGCGCAGGTAGCGATTCAGGCGATTTTTGTCGCGCCGCTGTTCTTCCAGCCAGCGATGGCGGTGGTAGAGCATTTCGGCGATCTGTTCAGCAAAATCACTGGCCAGACCGATGAAGCTTTCCTCGTGGGTGATTTTTTCCGGGTGTATGCCAAAGGCCCAGAAGCCGAGCACCTCACCGGCGAAGGTCAGCGGTACCAGGTACTGAACCTCTTCATCATCGATGTGTTTCAGGTAATCGCGTTCGACACGGACAGGTGCATTGGTGGCGATTGCCGTGCTGTAGGGTGTGCGATGATAATCACGGCGCATCTCATGGATATCATCCAGTCCGCAGTTGAGCGAATGCACTTCCCGCACGCGATGGTCGTCTTCCACCTTCTCCAGGAAAATCAGACGGTGCAGTTCCAGCGTCTGGTTGAGCAGGTTGGCAATGTATACCCAGGGCTCTTTGGAAGCGAAGAAGCTGGTGGGGATAACGCGATCACGGAGTTTTGCCGTGGTGTCCAGCAGAGTACGGCGGATGAGCTGTTCTTCACGCGATGCCTTGCGTATAAAGACGGCGCCGTATGTCACGCATTGCAGTATCGCCATCTCCACCACCGGCAGCCAGTAACCGGTAAACCCCAGTAGCAGCCAGGCAATGGCGACGTAGGCCAGTATCATCGTTAGTGTCAGCCATACCCCTGCTTTCACCGGCATGGACTGATACAGGTAGAGGAATGTCGCCACAATCAGCACATAGAGCAGCAGCTGCATGACAACCGGCAGTTCGCGAATGGCATCATCAGCCAGCAGCGTGTCCAGTGCCTGCGCGGTGTACTGGAGTAGCGATACGCTCTGACGGGAGCTACTGGCCGGTGTATGCAGACCGGTCTCGTGAATATTTTTCGCAAAACCGATAATCACGATACGGTTGGCGACCAGCGAGCGTACCAGGTTGTCCGACAGCGCCCATTCCAGATCGACAATCGGTACGCCGAGACCGCCATCGAGGAAGTTGACCAGGAACGGCGTGGTGTCGTCGGCATCGGTGTTTTCCGGGTCGCTCAGTGCGTATGCCAGTGTGGCGATGTGCTGCCCGTCAATCTCGACGTAGCGTTGCTGGCGACGACGTATACCGAGCTCATCAGGCGGCATCACCAGTATCGCGGCTTCTACACCCGTTTCTTCCATGCTCGCCGGCCAGGGTTTGAGTCCAATGATCCTGCCCGTCACGGCATTCCGGATCGGTTCCTGCGCGAATACCATATCCGGGTGTTCGCGCAGTACAGACAGCAGTTCAGGTGACAGAGGGGCGGGCGTGAACGCGAAGGCGACGCGCTCCGCGCCCAGTTCGTACAGGCGGGAGATGAGTCCCGGCCATTGGGTCGAATCGGGTGCGGAGGTTTTTGCCTGAATCAGCAGGGTACGGGATTTTGCCGCTGGTTCGGCCGGTGTGTGGCGGACCAGCGTATCGTACAGCCAGCCGGTGTAAAGCTGGATTGTTCCCGTGCTCCCCAGCCAGGTGACTACCAGTACTGCGACGAGTAGAAAGACCGGTGCCGAGTAGCGGTAGTACTGCCTGGATGAGAGGCGTCTGCTCAGTGGGGAATTGACGGGTTTAATGCTGTCCATAGCCATGGGTTTTTGCCTGTACGGGGGGTGCGAACCGGATTCGCGTATTTACCCTGCGTAGAGACGGATTATCTGTAACTACTTGTTATTCAACTATTTTCGCTGAATCGCTCTATACTGTCAGCGTGTTAACAAGTCACTTGATTATTTTACAGATACCCGTAAAACTTCCTTTTAAATCAGAATGATGTAACGTTCTGGCGACTACATTTCCGGCTATGCTTCGCCATACACAGCGGTTATTCCTGCCTGCATCCGGCAGGACGACTATTACTGTTAGCGCCTGTTTTACCGAGAATTTTAGCCCGATTTGTATGGGTGATTGCCTGATCCGCCATTGGTCGTTGCCGGCGGGATGTATCCAGGGGTTGAGTGGTATTTTGTAGAGTAAGAATAGCCGTTCATTGCGAGCACCTCACCCCGCTGCGCGGTCACAAATCGCAATGGACGGCTTGCGCCTAGAGCACCAGTGCGGCAATCGTGGTACACAGAAAGATGATTGCCAGTGTGCGCCAGAAGGCGACCGGGTTGCGTTCGATCAAGGGTTGTTGATCCAGTCGGGTGTAGTTTTCGTTCGGGTGAGAGAGTTCGTAAACGAACTCGGACAACAGACTGTGGCGGCGTTCGGGGTTGATGGCGACGGCTTTCATCAGCGCACCGTCGACCCAGGTCGGGATAGTTTTGTTATGTCCGCGTATGGAGACGTAGCTCAGCTTGTTCATGTTGCGCTCGGTGAATTCCTTCACGTAGGGCAGCTTGCCACTGAGCATTTCGTAGGTAATGACGCCGAGTGAGAAGATGTCGGAGCGGTTGCTGCCAGCGTGGCCACGCAGGTACTCGGGTGCAGTGTAGTTGCGGGTACCGAGGATATTGTCACGCTCCAGCGGGGTAGTGATCTCCGTGATGCCGGCAATCTTGGTCGAGCCGAAGTCGATGATCTTTACCACGCCGTGCTCGTCAATCATGATGTTTTCCGGTTTCAGATCCTGGTGGATCATTTCCTGCCGGTGCATGGTGCGCAACCCGCGCGTGATTTGCTCCACGATATCGCGCACCTCATCGAGCGAAGCTTGTGGACGGTCATGCATCCACTGGCGCAGCGTCGTGCCCTTCACATATTCGGTGACGTAGTACAGGAATTGCCGGCGGCCGTGTGGCTCCAGTACGGTCAGTATATGAGCGCTGTTGAGACGTTTCCCCGCCCATTCCTCGTGCAGGAACTGATCGATGTATTCCGGGTCGTCCTCGAAGTTGACCGAGGGTGTTTTCAGTACCACCTGAGTGTCAGTTTCCGTATCCAGCGCAAGATACACCTGGGTGCGGTTACTGGCGTGCAGTTCGCGCAGAATACGGTAGCCGTCCAGCACCATGCCGGGTTCCAGTGGCGGCGGGAAGGGCAGTTTGGTCAGCTTGCGGAAGAACTCGTGCTCGTCACCTTGCGGCAGATCGTCGATGTACAGCAGTTGCGCGCTCAGATTGTCGTTGCTCTTGTTCAGCGCGGCCTTGCGGACGATAGTATTAACGCCATCCTCGGGTGTTTTCAGATTTTCGATCACCAGACGTTTGAGTGTGGTGTCATCAACAAAGTCGTGAATACCATCTGTTGTGAGCAGGTAAGCATCATCTTTTTCGACCGCGAAAGACTGGTAGTCGATATCGAGGTGTACATCGATGCCCATGGCACGGCTGAGATAGCTCTTGTCGGCACTGACTGTGATGCGGTGGTCGCGGGTCATTCGCTCGAGCTCATAATTGCGCAGGCGATAAATGCGTGTGTCGCCGACATGAAACAGATAGGCCGTGGTGGATTTGATGACCAGTACACTGAGGGTCGTCACCAGGCCCTTCGGCGTGCCGTATTGCCGGTGGCCCTGGCTATACAGCCAGCTGTTGAGTGCGCCGAGAATTTTTTCGCCGGAGGTCTCGACGGTCCAGGAATCGGGTGTGCTGAAGTAGTCGTTGAGGAAACCCTTGACGCAGGAATCAGCGGCTTCGCGCCCGGCCTCACTGCCGCTCATGCCGTCAGCGATGACAGCGGCGACGCCCTTGGCGGTCAGCAACGGGCCTTCAGGGATGCGTATCCCGCAGGAGTCGTCGTTGTTTTCCTTGGCGCCGGCTTCGGAATGCTGTCCGGCAATGACAGTGAGTTCGGACATGGCAGGATGATGTTACGGGAAAACGGGGTCAGAGCACATATTCATCCACTCCCGTCATTCCGGCGAAGGCCGGAATCCAGGCTGCCTGGACAGCCTTTATAGATTCCGGCCTTCGCCGGAATGACGGTTGAGGGCTGTTTTTTCTGGACTCATTTGTCTCAACTCACTTTGATCATCTGCACTGTCCCGTCAGGCAGTACTTCGGTCATATGTCCTTCCGGTTCATCAAGGAAGAACAGTACAGCAACCAGTACCACAACGGCAGACCCGCCGATCACCAGGAAAAACACACTGGGTGCGACGAAGGATAATACCGTCAGGAAGGCTACGCCGCCGACATTGCCGAAGGCGCCGGCCATACCGGCGATCTGTCCGGTGAGGCGGCGTTTGACCAGCGGGATGACGGCGAATACAGCGCCATTACCCGCGTTGACGAAGATGGAAGCAAACACAGTAACGGCAACCGCTGCGGCAATCGACCAGCTGCTATCGATAAAGCTCATAAACAGGTAACCAACCGCGAGGCCCATCATGATGATGACCAGTGAACGCTTGCGCCCGAAGCGGTCGCTGATCCAGCCGCCGGCCGGGCGCATGATCAAGTTCAGTCCGGCAAACACAGAAGCAATCAGACCGGCCTTGATGATGGACAGGTCAAAGGTATCCTGGAAAAACAGCGGTAGCATGGACACCACGGCGAGTTCCGAGCCGAAGGTCACCATGTAGGCCAGGTCCAGCACGGCGACCTGTTTGAACTTGTAGCGCTCGATTTCGGGTACCGGTTTTTTGAAGACATGCCCGTTGATCTGGTAGATACGGATGGTCTGGAAGATATACAGGCCGGCCAGTGTCGCGTAGATGATATCCACCACCGCTATGTTGAGCATGCCGAGGTTGGCCGGGCTGAGTTTCCAGGTCAGTACCGCCAGTGCCGCGTACAGCGGAATGTTCATGACCAGGTAGAGGATGAAGTCACCCGGGCTGGTGATTTCAAGTGCGCCGTTGCGCTTTGGCTTGAAGTAGGTCGAGCCTTTCGGCGTATCGCTGGTAGAAAAGAAATACACGGCAGAGTAGAGCAGCGCCAGCACGCCGGTGGTGCCGATGGCATAGCGCCAGCCATCCTCGCCGCCGAAGGCGAGCGCCAGCGTGGGCAGGATCAAAGCGGCGCCGGCCGAACCGAAGTTACCCCAGCCGCCGTAGATGCCCTGTGCGACGCCGGCCTGTTTGGCGGGGTACCACTCGGTGATCATGCGGATACCGATGACAAAACCCGCACCGGCGAAGCCGAGCAGAAAACGCATCAGCGCCAGTTGTTCATAGCTGTCGGAAATCGCAAAACCGAAACACAGAAACGCAGAAACAAACAGCAGACCGGAGTAGATACGCCGCGGCCCGAAAGCATCCACCAGCATGCCGATGATAATGCGTGCCGGGATCGTTAAGGCGACATTGAGAATGAGCAGGGTCTTGATCTGCTGGTCGCTGAGGCCAAAGGTCTCGCGCATGGCGCCGAGCAGCGGCGCGTGGTTAAACCAGACCAGGAAGCTCAGGAAAAAAGCGAACCACGACAGGTGCAGGATTCGTGTCTTGCCGGAAAACGAGAGTATCTTGAATCCAGAGTCTTGCATGGTGTGACTTTTCAGCAAGGAGTGTGCCATGCGTAGTGAAAGTGTTGCACGGATCGGTATACCACCTGCACCCACGGTGTGTATAGAATCGTCTAAGGCCCTGTTGTCACAGGCGCTGGCCGGGTTACTCAGCATTGAAATCGTAAAAATGGCCGATGGATTTGCACGAGGTAGCCTCGGGGTTGGGGCTGCGCCGGCGCGCCAACATCGGGCAACCCAGTATTAGTACGCGCTAATATGGTGCATCAAGCGGGTATGTCGATCTTCAAAACCATCGTATACGTTAATCAACCACATGTAATAAAACGAGAAATCTGGATACTCAAGCGCTGGCATACGCCTTGCTACACCCTCTGCAAACCCAGACGTGGACGGTATTCATGAAAGAGAAACTCGTTTTAATCGGTAACGGCATGGCCGGTGTGCGTGCGCTCGAAGAGTTGTTGAAACTGGCGCCCGAGCAATACGACATCACCGTATTCGGTGGCGAGCCTTACGGTAATTACAACCGCATCCTGCTGTCGCCGGTGCTGGCCGGTGAAAAGACTATCGATGAAATCATGCTTAACGACGAGCAGTGGTATGTCGACAACAACATCACCCTGCACAAGGGCAAGTGGGTCGAGGACGTGAACCGTGCGCAGCGCGTTGTACGCGCTACAGATGGCACGGAAGAAAAGTATGATCGTCTTATCATCGCTACCGGTTCCAGTCCTTTCATTATACCGATTCCCGGTAACGAATTTGAGGGTGTCATTGCTTTTCGTGATATCGCCAACGTCGACACCATGCTGGTCGCCGCGAAAAAAGAAGGCGGCAAGGCGGTTGTGATCGGTGGTGGTCTGCTCGGTCTGGAAGCCGCCAACGGCCTGATGAAGCAGGGTATGGACGTCACCGTAGTGCATCTCATGGATACCCTGATGGAACGCCAGCTCGACAAGCCGGCGGGCGCGTTGCTGAAAGCCTCGCTGGAAGAGAAGGGCATGAAGTTCCTTATGGAGGCGCAGACCGAAGCCGTGCTCGGCAAGGACAAGGTAGAGAGCGTGCGTTTTAAGGATGGCCTGGAAATTCCGGCTGACATTGTAGTCATGGCGGTCGGTATCAAACCGAATATCGAACTGGCCAAAAAGATCGGTGTGCATTGCGAGCGCGGTATCGTAGTCAGTGACACCATGCAGACTTTTGATCCGCGCATTTATTCTGTTGGCGAGTGTCTGCAACACCGCGGTCAGACCTATGGTCTGGTTGCGCCCCTGTTTGAGCAGGCCAAGGTCTGCGCCAACCACCTCGCACACCTGGGTATCGCGCGTTACGAAGGTTCGGTGACCTCCACCAAGCTGAAGGTAACCGGTATCGACCTGTTTTCCGCCGGTGATTTTCAGGGTGGTGACGACACCGAAGAACTGGTGTTGCAGGATCCCGGTCGCGGCGTGTACAAGAAAGTAGTGCTGCGTGACCACCGCATCATCGGTGCCGTCATGTATGGCGACACCATCGACGGCACCTGGTACTTCGAGCTATTACGCGACAGCACCGATGTGTCGGACATCCGTGACCACCTGCTGTTCGGCCAGGCGCATCTTGGCGACTCCGGCCACGGAGATGACAACCGCGTGGCGGCGATGGCCGACACGGCGGAAATCTGTGGTTGTAACGGCGTATGCAAGGGTGAGATCGTCGCAGCAATCACCAAAAAAAATCTGTTCACACTGGACGATGTGCGCGCCCATACCAAAGCGTCCAGTTCCTGCGGTTCCTGTACCGGTCTGGTCGAGGCATTGCTGGCACACACGCTGGGTGGCGACTACTCCGAATCACCGGCCAAAAAACCGCTGTGTGGCTGCACCGAGTTTACCCACGACGAAATCCGCGCCGGTCTGCGCGACAATGAACTGAAAGATATCCCGGCAGTGCTGCAATTCTTCGAGTGGAGGACGCCGGATGGCTGCGCCAGGTGCCGCCCCGCGCTCAATTACTATCTATTGTGCCAGTGGCCGGGCGAGTTCAGGGACGACAGCCAGTCGCGCTTTATCAACGAACGTGCGCACGCGAATATCCAGAAGGATGGCAGCTATTCAGTGATTCCGCGCATGTGGGGTGGCGAGACCACGCCGGCGGAACTCAAGGCCATCGCCGAAGTGGCGGAGAAATACAAGGTCAAGACCGTCCACATCACCGGCGGGCAACGTATTTCACTGTTCGGTCTGCAGAAGGAAGAGTTACCGAAGATCTGGGGTGACCTGAGCAAAGCCGGTCTGGTTTCCGGGCACGCCTATGGCAAGGCTTTGCGTACAGTAAAAACCTGTGTCGGTCGCGAGTGGTGCCGCTTCGGTACCCAGGATTCCACGCAGATGGGCATCGACCTCGAGAAAATGACCTGGGGCTCCTGGACGCCGCACAAATACAAGATGGCAGTGTCGGGTTGTCCGCGTAATTGCGCCGAAGCGACCATCAAGGACTTTGGCGTGGTCTGTGTCGATTCCGGTTACGAATTACAGGTTGGTGGTAACGGCGGCATCAAGGTGCGGGTTACCGACTATCTGTGCAGCGTCGAGACAGCAGAGAACGTCAAGGAGTACGCCGCGGCCTACATGCAGCTGTACCGTGAAGAAGCGCATTACCTGGAACGTACCGCACCCTGGCTGGAGCGTGTTGGTCTAACCTATGTGAAGGAAAAGATCGTTGAGGATGAGGAAGGCCGCAAGGCGTTGGCCGAGCGTTTCCTGTACGCGCAGAAGTTCGCGCAGGACGATCCCTGGGCCGAACGCGCCGAAGGCGGCGAAGCGCACGAATTCACCCCGATCAAGCAGGTAGGGTGAAAAAATCGAACCGCCAAGGCGCAAAGAGCGCCAAGAAAGAATTTGTTTTTCTTTGTGGTCTTTGCGCCTTGGCGGTTCGAATATTTTGAATGCAGGATGAAATACAATGAGCGATAACAACTGGATTGAGATAGGCAAGGTCGAAGACATCCCGCGCCAGGGTGCGCGTGTAGTGACTCGTGCCGAGGGTGATATAGCAATTTTCCGTACCGTCGATGACGAGATATTCGCACTGCGCGACAAATGCCCGCACAAGGGTGGGCCGTTGTCGCAAGGTATTGTGCACGGCAAGCGCGTTGCCTGTCCGTTGCACGACTGGAAAATTCATCTGGATTCTGGTCACGCAGTAGCGCCGGATGAAGGCTGTGCCGCGCGTTTCCCCGTTAAGGTTGAGGGTGGCGTGATCCAGCTGTCACTAACACCAGACGAAGGCTGCCCGAATAAATAGCGAACCTGGCACTTACACAACCGTCATTCCGGCGAATGCCGGAATCCAGGCTGTTTGATCACGCTCTATAGATTCCGGCCTCCGCCGGAATGACGATATGTAAATAACAGGTATAGGCAATGCTTTTCGGACGCACTAAAAAAAATCCCATAAAACTCGCCGACAAAGGCGCAGTAGAGTGGAAGTACACCACCTGCGGCTACTGCTCAACCGGTTGTTCCATTGAAGTCGGTCTGAACAAGGACGGCAAAGCCGTATCGTCGCGTGGTGTCGGCGATGCCGATGTCAATCGCGGCAAGTTGTGCATCAAGGGCATTTTCGAGCATGAGCTGTTTGAAAGCAGCGGCCGTGGCCGTGTGCCGCTGATGCGTGAACGCACCCACGAAACCTTCCGCCAGGCGAACTGGGACGAAGCGCTGAACAAAACTGTCTCCGAAATCCAGCGCATCCAGGACCAGTACGGCCGCGATGCATTTTCCATAGTTTCCACCGGTCAGATCATGACCGAGGAGTTCTACACCCTGGGCAAGCTGGCACGCGGTGTTATCGGCACCAATAATTACGATGGTAATACCACGCTGTGCATGGCGTCGGCTGTGTCGGGTTACAAACGTTCATTCGGTTCCGACGGCCCACCCGGTTGCTATGAAGATTTCGAACACACCGATTGCCTGCTGGCCATCGGTTCCAATCTGCCGGAACAACACCCCATTATCTACTGGCGCATGCGCGAGGCGCGCGAGAAGCGGCATTTCCCGCTGATCGTCGTGGACCCGCGGGTGACCATGCTGGCGCAGAATGCAGACATGCATCTGCCCATTCGTCCGGGCACCGATCTGGCGCTGCTTAATAGTCTGGCATATGTGATTCTGGAAGAAGGCTTGCAGGATGAAGACTACATCCGTGCCCACACGGAAGACTTCGACAGTTTCCACGCCACGGTGCAGGACTACGACCCGCTCACCGCATCGAAGATCTGTGGCATTGACGAAGACACCATCCGCAACGTTGCGCGCCTGTACGCCAAAGCGCCGTCGGCCATGACTATCTGGACCATGGGTATCAACCAGTCCACACACGGTTCTGATGGCGTGGTGGCAATCAACAACCTGAATCTGGTCACCGGAAACATCGGCAAACCCGGCGGCACCAGTCTGTCTATCACCGGCCAGTGCAACGCCATGGGTACGCGCGAATGGTCGTCCTGCTCCGGCCTGCCGGGTTACCGTGCGCTGGAAAAGCAACAGGACCGTAAAGAGATTGCAGAGTTCTGGGGCATCGACGAGGATTTCTTTCCGGACAAGCGTGGCATGTTCATGACCGACATCCTGCCCGCCATCGAAACCGGACAGATCAAGGGCCTGTGGCTGATCGCCACCAACCCGATGACCTCCATGCCCAACACCGCGCGTATCCGCAAAACGCTGGAGAAGCTGGAGTTCCTGGTGGTACAGGATGCTTACGCCGATGTCGAAACCAATGAGTACAGCCACGTATTCCTGCCGGCCGCCGTCTGGGCGGAAAAGGAAGGTGTGTTCACCAACACCGAGCGTCGTGTCAATTTAATTCGCAACGTCATGCCGCCGTTCGGCGAGTCGAAGCCGGATTTCTGGATCTTCAATCAAATGGCGAAGCGCATCGAACGCGACAAAAAACCGAACTTCCCCGAGACCACCGAGCAGGCCTTCGAGGAAATGAAAACCTTGTCAAAGGGCCGCCTGCTGGACCTCTCCGGCATGAGTTACGACAAAATCGAACAGCAGCGCGGCTTGCAGTGGCCGTGCCGCGACGGTGACGAGACCGGTGCACAGCGCCTGTACAGCGACGGTGTGTTCCAGTACCCGGGTGGCAAAGCCAAATTAATTGCCCTGCCATTCGTCGACAACAACGAACGACCGGACGACGAATATCCCTTCTGGTTGAACACCGGTCGCGTGGTCGAGCATTTCCACACCCGCACCCGTACCGGCAAGCTGGGTAACCAGAACAAGTTCAGTCCGACACCGTATATGGAAATGAACCCCGATGCCGCAGCGGAATTCGGCGTAGAGCACAGTCAATATGCACGCCTGGTATCACGGCGTGGCGACGCTATCGTGCTGGTACAATGTACCCAGCGTGTACCACGCGACATGATATTCGTACCGTTCCACTACCACGAGTGCGTAAACCGCGTCAGCCTCGGTCTGCTCGACCCGCACTCGCGTCAACCAGCATACAAGCAGTGTGCCGTACGTGTAGAACCGATTGAAGACCAGCAAGCCGCCGCGGCAATGAACCTCGCCGCCCGAGCCTATTAACCGCTATGTGTGATGCCCCCTGTTTGAACGATATGGTTGATACACCCTGTAGGAGCGGTCTCCTGACCGCGATCAAAAAAAGCGCGGCGCCTCGGGCACCCTTCGCGGTCAGGAGACCGCTCCTACAGGTGGGGTCAATAAAGTTTGTGTGTGCCTCAATGAGCAGAACAGGTTTTACCGTACATGTATAAAATCAGAGACAATGAACCGGACTACGCTTTCGTACCAAAGGTCGAGGCACCGGAGAAGAATTGTTATGGCAAGCCGATCAAACTGGTTGACGATAATGATCCACTCGCCGGCAAGAGTCTGAACATTAACGGCGATTCCTCGGTGAGTGACAACCCCGACCGCTACAAACAGCACGGCTTCTATTTTAACGCCGACAACTGCATCGCCTGCCACGCCTGCGAAGCCGCCTGCGCGGAAAAAAACGACACCCCCGCACACCTGGCGTTCCGCTCGGTGGGCTACCTCGAAGGCGGCAGCTACCCGGCCACCAAACGCCTGAACATTTCCATGGCCTGCAACCATTGCGATGACCCGGTGTGCCTGAAAGGGTGTCCGACACGCGCCTATACCAAGTTCGCCGAGTACGGCGCGGTGTTGCAGGATCCGGATATCTGTTTTGGCTGCGGTTACTGTACCTGGGTCTGTCCCTACAACGCACCGCAGCTGGACCCCGAAGCCGGGCACGTCTCCAAGTGCAACATGTGTGTTGACCGCCTGGAAGTCGGCTTGAAACCCGCCTGCGTCTCGGCCTGCCTCGGTGGTGCACTGGATTTCGGCGTTATCGAAACCACACCGGAGCACCGCGAGCAACTGGAAACCGCCATCCCCGGATTCCCCGATACTTCGATCACCCACCCGAATATCCGCTTCGAACAGACCAAAAGCCTGCCGCGTGAAATGCACCGCACCGACAGTACTCCGGTGCGCTACATTCGTGACGATCAGAACGCCAAACCCGATCCCGGCGTAAAAGGCGGGCAGGGCGGTTACCGTAGCGCACCACTGGAACACAGCAACAAACCCAGACAGTGGAGCCTGAAAAAACTGCGCTCACGCGAAGATCCGCTGGTGATTTTTACCCTGATCACCCAGGCCGTGGCCGGCGCCTTTGCCGTCCTGTTCCTGGGCCCGCTGCTGGGTCTGGAAAGCCTGAGTGTAACGGTACATCCTGTAGCCGTGCCGATAACTTTGTTCGGTCTGATCGCCGTGCAGACCTTTGCACTGGTGATTTCGACGCTGCACCTCGGCCGGCCACACCGTTTTTATCGCGCCTTTAATAATCTCAGGTATTCACCGGTCAGCCGTGAAGTCGCAGCAGTGGCCGTGTTTTATAACTTACTGGGCGTCTATGCTGTACTGACCAGCGTACTACAACTGTTTGCCTGGTTGCCCGCTGACCTGGTGAACTTTGTGCGCGAAGCCAGCGGCTGGCTGGCCGTGGTCGCCGGGCCGGTATCGCTGTATTTCATGCAGCGCATATACCGTATCCCGGCACGGCCGTTCTGGAACCATTGGCAGGTACTGACGAGCTTCTATGGCAGCATGCTGACTCTTGGGCCATTGCTCGCCGCACTGGTGTTCGTACCAGTGATGGTCTGGCAGGGAGTTGACTATGCCCCCCTCATGCAATGGCTCGCACTACCAATGCTGGTCGGTTTGCTGCTGGAAGCTTTCGGGCTATGGCGCCACGCACACTATTTGCGTCACGGTGCAGGCGAAGGTGATGCCGCCTGGCAGGAACAGACCACCCGCTTTGGTAAAACCTATATCACCCGCAATGCCGGTCTGGCAGCAAGCGCGGTACTGATCGCGCTGGCAGCCGGTATCGGCCTGTCCGGTAGCGCCGGTCTCGCACTATGGGGAATTATCGCGTTACTGGTGACAGCAATGGCCCTCGCAGGTCGCGCCCTGTTCTATGTACTGGTTATACCCACCACCATGCCTGGCGCCTTCTTCTGGAAGAATCCCGGTTTCCAGGAGCACGCACGCGATACCGGTCTGGCAAGCATGCCGCAGGTAGGTGTGCAGGTCGCCACCCACCAATGATAATAATAACCCCCCGTAGGGGCGGGCTGGCCCGCGAACAGCTCTACACGGTTCCCCGGTTCGCGGGCCAGCCCGCTCCTACAGGTCCATGAGCCCAGGTATGGGCAAGCAGCTCCACACCATCAACAACGAGCTGGAGCGAGCCGTGTTCATGGTACGCTACAATTCCCGCCGACAGCGCCTGATCCGATCCGCAGGCGCATTACTGATCTTCGCCAAACACGGCCTGCGTGGCCTGCTGTATGTCTGGCCCCTGACCCTGCTGCTGTTTCTTGAACTGCCGGGTGCCTGGGATGGACTGCGCCTGGTCCTGATGGGACTGGCAGTAGCCGCCTGGTCCCGGTTTATCTACAGATCAGTGCGCGATGACTACCGGCGTTTCCTGGCCGGAGTGCTGCTCGAACTGGCGACACTGAAACGGGTTTTGTAAGCAGCGATCTCGGCACTTTATACGCGAGTATTTGGGCTGTCCTCAAAATATCAGCTAATGGACTGACCACAGCATTCCCGCCCCGAATCAGGAAAGGTGAGTTTTTCTTTCCCCTGTTTGCTGTCATAAAGCAAGCCCCTCTATGGACTGTGTTTATATACAGTAATACGGTAAGGTCGGGTTAGCAAGTGTGTGATAGGTCTGAAAATAAGGTGATTCAGCAGACAATAGTTGCAGGGGAACGACAGCGTATGTACAGCGTCGTGAGTGTACAGTCTTGAAATCACAAATAAATGAGAGTAGCGTGAAATTCTGAAATGGGGAAAGACGGAGAAACGTGATGGGGGACATATCTGAAATTCACGTGTTTAAACATCTTAATTTTCCAGATACACACTGTTATGTGCGGTAGAGACTTTATGTTTTTTCTGTTTTGTGCTCAAGACTCAGTGGCAGTACAAAGTGTGCTGA
>ENA-ORDP01000558-ORDP01000558.1-marine-sediment-metagenome-genome-assembly--contig:-NODE-558-length-23921-cov-3.629389_pt1 | contig 23921 bp, 27 predicted proteins | sample MGYA00248627_ERZ508539 | MGnify/ENA primary metagenome ERZ508539 (study PRJEB26208, sample SAMN05571518) | marine sediment metagenome | biome: deep sea; feature: Hydrothermal vent; material... | reverse complement strand
TCACTTGGTTCACCATAGGCACTATATTTTGATAGCCAACCATCTTTTGTGAATAACTCACCTTGCAAACCATCACTTAGCTCGGCAATGTTTTTACCGTTGACTATTAACTCAATACCTTCATTATTTTCAGTTGATTCGTGCAAGGAAAATAAGAAATCATGTAGGCCTGAGTCAAGCGAGTTAATAAAGGCCTTTTTTAATATTCCTTTTTCTTCTTCTTTTAATGATTTCATTGAGTTTTGTAATTTTTGTAATGCTGGGGCTTTACTGCCACCTTCAAAAAGAGTGTTAAGTTTTGAAATGGTGTTATCTCTAAGATTACTCATTAGAAACTTACCGAATTTATCTAACTCTTTACTCATGGTTTTATTACTCTAACATTTATATATCACGCTCGGGGTAATTGTACCGTTAAAGCCGAAAAATACCGCTCGCAGTAATTATACGCTTAAAGCCTACAAATACGGCGGGTGAATATATTCTAGTCATAATTTACCGAAGTTTGTAGTATTTTGAGTGAAGTTAAGGCCGAATTTACGGTATTGATCCCTAAGAACGTAAATTTTGGCTATTCAGAGCTAGCAAAGGGATAAGCCTGTTTATAACGCCAAACTATAATGATGCCCCATATTTCTTAACCCTTCGCGTTCATAAAATCGATGTGCATCTTTACGTTGTTTGCCGGAATCGAGGTGGATTTGTTGGCAGGCCTGTTGGCGGGCATATTCGATTAACCAGTCAAGCATCTGTTTGCCGTAACCTTTGGAACGATGTTGCTCGGCGGTAACGAGATCATCCACATAACAGAATTTTCCCCAGGCCAGGTTTTGCGACAAGCGATGGCCGGCGACGGCCACCACTTCAGAATCCACTAATAAACAGGTAAGTTGATAAGCCGCGAGCCTTTGCGTCTGCACCTGATTTAAAAACAGTTCTGCCGATAAGTGAGGACGAAGCTCGGCCATAACGGCATAGCAGGCTTCAATTTCCAGGACGGTCTCGGTTGTTTTAATCACCAACGTTATTCGTCTTCAGGTACGCCCTGCCATAACATTTCGTAACCAATCTCATAGGTTTCTTCACAGTATTCCTGCAGCGCATCAAACTTGGCCTGAAAGGTGCTATCGGCATGCGATTCTTCGTGTTGCTCGAACGATTTCCAGTAGGTCATGATGACAATATGATCCTCGGTCATTTTTTTAGAATCGAACGAACCTTCATCCGAGATAAAGCCGGTAAACTTGTAAACCTGTCCACCGATGAAACCACCTTCGTCATCGCCATAGGTATTTTTAACGACATTGCACATCTCGCCGAGCGCAAGCTCAACATCGTTGACGGTAACGCCTTCTTTGAGTTTAACGACATTGAATAGCATGGCGCAGCCAAAGGGAATGGTAATGGGGTGAAACATGTAGACCTCCAGATTCGATTGTAATTGTAAAGAATAGTATTAGTGGGGATGCTGAATCATAATTGCAACGGTGGTGAGTATCAATTTTCCCGAAAAAGATTTCGTTCGCTGATCAGTTTGGCGACGTTCTCCGGAACAAATTTAGTCCAGTTGCTATCGCCGGTCTGGATCATGTGCAGGATCTCATGCGATAAAATAGGCAGGTAGTCGTGATTGATCGAGTCCAGTGGGCGTAAATGTCGGTTTTGTTTAAGGTGATCAAACAGATGGCGTAAATTATCCGCTACCTGCAGGGTTTTAAGATTCAGCAGTTGGTCGTGTGAGTTAACTAATGATGGCGAGACATAAATAGATAAATCATTTTTAAACAAACGACCAAAGGATTCCAGGATGCCACCGGGTAATTCGTCATAGTATTTTTCATCAAAGATCTCGCGTACCGATAATATGCCCATGACCAGTGCGATGGGTTTGCGGGTGTACTGGAAAAGATACTGGGCCAGACGGTAGTACGCGCCGTAGTTCGAGATAAGAACATTTTTACCCATCGCACAGAGTAGATCGATGCGATTAAGGTAGTCATTCACATCAATCTGTTTGTCATTTAGCAAATTGCTTAAGGTGATCTCTGACAGCACCATGACATCATCTTGTTGCAGTTTGGTGTCTTCAATAAAGGCGGTATGAGCGCAATTAAGTAAATCGACGGTAAAGTGTGTCGGGGGTCTGAACCGACTGCGTTCCACGAGTACCGCCTTGCCCCATAAGGCATCGGCAACCTGTGCGATCTGGCCATCCGGGTAAAATAAGGCGGCATTGCTCAGGCCGTATTCAACCAGGCGCAGTGCCATCAGGCGATTATCAATTTTGGAAAAGGCCGGGCCGGAAAAATCGACCATGTCGATTTCGACCAGTTCCGGGTATAAGCCATCTCGTAGAGACCTGAGAAGTTTTTCTGGATTATCCGTAAGCTGGGTGGCGCCATAGATCAGGTTGAGCCCCAGCCGCCCAAGGGTATCCTGATCCTGCAAACTGCGTTGACCAAACAGGTTAACGTGCAACTCAATTTGCGAGAATTCAGCACCGGGTTGATGTTGAAAGCGAATGCCAAGCCAGCCACGGCCGTTAATCTTATTGGCATAGCTGTGAGTGGCGACAGTATTGGCAAAGGCAAAAAAACTGGTATTACTGCCGCGTTTTTCACTTAGGCGTTCTATCAACAGCCTGAATTCGAGTTCCAGCATCGCCTGCAAACGTTCGCGGCTTACGTAACGCGGGCTATTGCCGTAAATTGAATCGGAAAACGTCATGTCGTAGGCCGACATGGCCTTGGCTATCGTTCCAGCTGCGCCACCTGCTCTGAAGAACCAGCGCGCTGTTTCCTGCCCTGCACCAATCTCCGCTATGGTTCCATAATTGGCCAGCTCAAGGTTTATAGCCAGTGCCTTTTGGTGGGTATCCAGTTTCTCTCTTGCCATATTCGTGCTCCCGATGTTACTTCAGACAACTACTCCCTGCTTTAGCCACGATCTACTGTACTTGATTGGGTGTCAGACTGGCTTTCGTTGTTTCTGGCAGCCTTATCCTGCCGGACAAATAGCGCCCCGCTTACTATCATCAGTGCTATGCCGATTACAATCAGGGTGAGCCCCTGCCCTGGATAACGTATCGCTTCCGGGATAAACGGTACATCCAGTTTCATGTAGTCAATTATCCCGATCAATGCGATGGCTGTGCCCGTTAGGTCAAGCAAAATTTTCAGGGGCGAGGGTCTTATTGATTTTTTTTTCATTTTTTATTCCCTTTTTTCTTCTACGTGACACCAGGATGTCCAGGTATGTCCTGAGACTATCGTATCAGATAATCGTATGGAAACCGCAACTTAAGTTTGTTCTGACCAGACCGTAGCGGATTAATCATATGATGCCAGCTGCACTGGCTGACGCCGCGCACCCCAGGTACCCGGGTTTTCTTCAAACACGCCCGCAACGTGTGTGCCACAATGTTTGCAGCAGGCATTGCTATCGAGGTGCCATTCTGTCATCACGTACCAGTCACGACCGATCAGTTTTTCACCACAATGGTGACAATAGGTACTCTCGCCATCTTCATCATGCACATTACCTGTAAAGGCGTAATGTATACCATTTGCCAAAGCGATCATGCGTGCCCGTGATAGTGTTTCAGGTGGGGTTGCCGGTACATCACGCATCTTCCAGTCTGGATGAAAAGCAGAAAAATGTATGGGTACGTCTGCACCAAGATGGTCTGTTACCCAGCGGGTCATCGCATCCAGTTCTTCCCCAGAATCATTTTTGCCCGGTATGAGCAAGGTGGTAATCTCCAGCCATGTATCAGTTTCATGTTTGATGTATTCCAGGGTATCGAGCACCGGCTGCATATGAGCGCCGGTCAGTTTCCAGTAAAACTTCTCGGTGAATGCCTTGAGGTCAACATTGACTGCATCCATATGACGAAAGAATTCAGCCCTGGGTTGAGGACAGATGTATCCGGCGGTAACCGCAACGGCGCGAATACCCTGTTCATGACAGGCCTGAGCAACGTCGATTGCATATTCATGGAATATGACCGGGTCATTATAGGTAAAAGCAACGCTTCTGCATCCCAGTTCGCTGGCAACGCGGGCAATTTTTTCAGGTGTCGCATGGTCGGCCAGAATATCCATCTCGCGAGATTTGCTCATATCCCAGTTCTGGCAAAATTTACAGGCCAGATTGCAACCTGCCGTGCCAAATGAGAGTACCGGTGTACCGGGAAGAAAATGGTTGAGCGGTTTTTTTTCTATCGGATCGATACAAAAACCACTGGACCGCCCGTAGCTTGTCAGAACTATGACATTATCGCGCCGTTCCCGTACAAAACACAGACCACGTTGACCCTCCTTGAGTTTGCAGGCGCGCGGGCAAAGATCGCACTGTATCTCGCCATTATCCAGCTTGTGCCAGTACTTTGTAGGAAAGAAGTCTGAAGATTGCGAAGCGCCACTCATGGTATCACCGCGTATGCTACCCCTATCTGATTTAGATGGCTCCAATATGAGATAATTCAAGCCTGGAAAAGCTTGTAAGCCTGAACCATTGAAATAGTCGGAAAATATCCCTATATATAAGTATTAAAGATACACCAATTTAACAAGTCTGTACCCATTTGGCCACAGACAGGATTTGATCATGATGAAACGTCCACCGGCAGTTGCAGGCATATTTTATCCAGATGTACCTGCAGTCTTACAACAAACCGTCAGCGCCCTGCTGGATGAAACGGTTACGGTGAACAGTCAACCCAAGGCCATCATTGTTCCGCATGCCGGTTACATTTATTCCGGTTCGATTGCGGCCCGTGCCTATGCTCAACTACAGCCCGCCCATGACCTTATTAAAAAAGTCGTATTACTGGGTCCTTCACACCGTGTAGCATTTCGAGGCTTGGCGATCAGCAGTGCTGATTATTTCCAAACCCCGCTAGGTGAGGTTGCGCTCGATCGCGTCACGCTGAACAGGCTGCTCAGTCTTGATCCAGTTGTACAGCTGGATGCCGCCCATCATGATGAGCACAGCGTGGAGGTTCATCTGCCCTTTTTACAGGCTGTGCTGGATGACTTTACGTTAATACCACTGGTAGTGGGAGAAGCCAGCCCTGCTGATGTGTGTGACGTGCTCGATGCCATCTGGGGTGGGCCTGAGACACTGATTGTAATCAGCTCGGACTTAAGTCATTACCATGATTATGACACTGCCCGCGCGATGGATAGCCGTACTTCGCATACTATTGAAACTCTGGATTATAAAGCCCTCCACGGCGAGGATGCCTGTGGCTGCTATCCACTGAATGGTCTGTTAATGTGTGCGCACAAACGCGGCCTGCGGGTAACCACGCTGGATTTACGAAATTCCGGTGATACGGCAGGCTCACGCGATCAGGTTGTTGGTTACGGAGCCTGGGTGCTGACTGAGCCAGATGTTATAGCGGATGCCAGATGAGCCACTACGGCGACTACAAAGACCCATTACTGGAACTCGCCCGTCAGTCGATAGAGCACGGGCTGGAGCACAGTAGTCCGGCCAGACCAGACATCAATCGCTACCCCGATGCACTACGTGAACCCGGTGCCGCATTTGTTACCTTACAAATCAACGGCCAGTTGCGTGGCTGCATCGGCAGTCTGGAGGCATACCGACCACTGGTCGATGACATCGCCGATAATGCCTATGCCGCCGCTTTCCGTGACCCGCGTTTTGCACCTGTGTCGGATCAAGAATTTCCTGAGCTGGATATTGCTATCTCGATTTTGACTAAACCACAACCGATGTCCTTTGAGTCCGAGCAAGACCTGCTTGCACAGCTACAACCGGGTATAGACGGTCTGATACTGGAATCGGCCGGCAGACGCGGCACCTATCTACCCAGTGTGTGGGAGTCATTAACGACACCGGATGATTTTTTCAACAGTTTAAAAACCAAGGCCGGTTTGCCAGCTGACTACTGGGCAGATGACATAAAGGTCTGGCGTTACCGGACTGAATCGATTCATCCAGATTAGCAGGCCGGATTAACCGCCCGATCTCTATTATACTTGCCTTTATGCCAGAAAATATTCCACCTGCGCCGCCCCCTGCAACACAAGCAGTACAAGTCTCCTCTGAGAGTGGTGCAGTACGTAACTGGAATAGTGGTCAAATTTTACAGGCTGTGGTCAGCCAGTCGCCAGGCGGCAATCAGGCGATAATACAGATTGGCAACCTGAAGATTTCAGCACAAACTAATATCCCGTTAAGCGCTGGTGAGAAACTGACACTTGAGGTCGTTAAAACCGGCAAGTTACCCTTGCTACGCATCCTTCGACCCGCATCAGAGGCCGCCTTGCTGGAAAACCTGGTGCGCTCTGCGTTACCAAAGCAATCCGGTTTACCTCCGTTACTGGCCAATCTGCTACAGGCCGCCCAGGCAGGTAATCCTTATCAACTACCTGCATCGGTGCTCAAGGCAGTGCAGGATATTCTTGCCAGACTGCCTGACAGTCAGAACATTTCCCGACCTGAGATTTTACGTAATGCGATACAGCAATCCGGTATTTTTCTGGAAAGTAAACTGGCTGAGTTAGCGTCTTCATCCCGATCGAGCAATACGTCCACGCAGTATCAGGCCCTGCAAAGTGCAGTCCAGACCGACACCAAAACCGGTTTGCTACGGTTGCAGCAACAGCTGGTTAATATCATCAAGCAGGATATCAGTAGTAATACGGCTCAATATCCGGCCAGTAACTATGCCCGACGATTCGCGCTGCAGACCGAGCTGATTCAGTCGGTACGCCCACTATCGCAAGATACCCTTAAGCAAATTGCCGCTACGGTAATCAGACCTGCAACCGCTCAACTGGCCCCGCTAACGCTTAGTCTGATTGCCGCAGGCAATCCCGCCGCCGCTAATCTTTCAAAACCACTGGACATGGTGTCGCGTTTGTTACCGGCCTTACAAAGTCTGTATCCACCACCTGCCAATCTGTATGCAGGCAGCCCGCAGGCTCCGGCCACAGCGACCTTGCTCAATACAGATAATCTGCGACAAATGCTTAATCTGTTATTGGGGCAAACCGAGGCCAGCCTGTCGCGACTGCAACTCATGCAAACCCAGTCACACCCGCTTGAGACAGAGCAAAAGCCGGCCTGGATACTGGAGTTGCCGGTCAAATACCAGGAACGTACCGATGTGTTCCAGTTACGCATCAGTCGCGACCGGGGAGCGCAGCAGGATAACGAAAGCGGCGAAAAACAACCCGAACACTGGATGATTCAGATCGCATTTGAACTCGAAGAACTGGGCCCGGTACGTGCGCGTGTACGTCTGGCAGCCAATGAACTGAATGCGGTGTTCTGGATAGAGCAGGAGCAGACCACGATGTTATTTAGACGCCATCTGACTAACCTGCAACAAAAGCTGGAGGCATCCGGTATTGGAATTGGCCAGATTACGTGTATGACCGGCATACCGCCTTCTGTTCTCAACCATGGCAACGAACGAAATGTGTTCAGTGAAAAGGCATGAGTAACATACGAATAGAAGATCGTTATTCGATCCCCTCACCCCAACCCTCTCCCTGGGGGGAGAGGGAGTTTATGGAATAGACTCGATGAGCGATAAACGCAAAATTAAGGAAGAGCTGGCCGTTGCACTGTTTTATGACGGACGTAATGCTCCGCGTGTCACGGCCAAGGGTAGCGACAAGGTTGCGCGTGAGATAAAACGTGTTGCCGAAGAAAATGATGTACCGCTGTACGAGGATGTTATACTGGCGCAGGTGTTGTCTCAGATTGATTTGGGTGAAGAGATACCACGTGCCCTTTATATTGCTATCGCTGAAGTGATTGCGTTTACTTATCTGATTTCGGGGAAGGTGTGCCCGATACCGCAGCAAGCTGCGGCCACGGAGCTACCGTTATTACCTGAGAAACCGCTTAAATGACCTTTGCAGATCATTGCCATCGCGAGGCACCTCGTAATGACAGCACATCAGCTAACTGGCCTGATCAACACGATGCATGGTCAGTATCAGATCGGCCTCATTACGACAGAGGTTACAGACCTCCATGATTTCGTCAATAGCGTCACCATTATGTACCATGCGAATCGCACGGTCATAGGGACGTTGTTCGATGTCACGCATTTCAAGTTGTTCCTGACGTGATTTGAGCCGACGCGAGCGGTTCTCTATGCGACTGACTCGACTACCCAGGCCAACTGCACCGGTGCACAACGCAGCCAGGTCGGTATGAAATTCACTGGATTCATTTTTCAGGAGTTGTAACTGTGTTGCCTGCTGCCGGTTACGGTGCCACAACATAATGCTGATAGCCAGATTAAAAAGAATTAATGTAGCGGTTATAACTTGCCATTCCAGTACCATGGTTCACCTCATGCGTATTCATCAATGTGACCATCGCGGGAATTGCCGGTTTGTTCGGAATCATCCTGATTAGACCTGTCTTGCCTGTCTTCGGACTCAGAGTGCTTCTTATGCTCATCTCGCCGCACGGGCCAGCTGGGTTTAAGCGGGTTGATTTCTGACACATCTGCCATAATCCTGCACCTTGTTGCCCACGCTAGCATGAGCATAATTCCTGTTCATTTTACCGAGACTGTGAAATCAGATGGTAGCGACTTCGGACCACTCCTCTTCACTCAACAATTTGTTGATATCCACCAGGATATGCAATTTCTCGTTCAGTGTCGCAACACCGGCAATATATTTGGAGCTTTCATCATTGCCAACGTTTGGAGACGATTCGATCGCCGATTTAGTCAGTTCCACCACCTCGGCAACACTGTCTACCAGTATTCCCACGATGTTGTCCGCGGATTCGATGATAATGATGCGCGTAGCATCCGTTATTTCATGATCGGGCAGGCCAAAACGACGTCGCGTATCCAGCACCGTCACCACATTGCCACGAAGATTAATAATACCCAGTACATAGTCCGGTGAGCCGGGTACCGGTGCAATCTCACTTACACGCAGTACTTCCTGTACCTGTATCACCTCAATACCATAGATCTCACCTTCCAGCATGAAGGTAACCCATTGTATTATATCATCATTGTTTACGATATCTTCTGCTTCACTCATCTATCAGCCCTCTGGCACTGAACACGTTCTGGTTTTTCTGGCATCTAAGCCACTCAGTCACCCGCGTCAAGTTTCAGGCAAATCCGGGAACTGTCTGAAATATTGCAGGTTTCATGCCAGTATATCGGCTACTCAGGCCTGTTCTTTACCGGATTCCAGTAATTTTACCAGCGCATCCAGTTCCAGCAGTGCGCATAACTTGTCAATGATAGTACCTGCCAGCCAGGCACGCTTACCGGCACAGGTGCGCCAGCGCACATCCTGTGCCTCCAGTACCAGAATTTCATTGATACTGTCACAGGCAAGCCCCCAGCGCCCATCGTCTATCAGCAGTATGTGCTTGACCCGATCAGCTGCCGGAACAATATCCGGACCACCGTTTTGTGGCACCACCAGTCGTGCCAGATCAATGACTTTGACGTTCTGGCCGAGATGTCTGAGCAGACCCAGGAAATTTTCCGAATGACCTGGCATCGGTACAATATGATCACTGTTCCAGGGTATGACTCCGCTCAGTTTATCCAGAGGTACCGACAGGTGCAGACCGGTGACGCTGAACATCAGGCTTTGAAATGATTGCTGGGCCCATTCAGGTACATCTGCCGCTTCTGCGTTAACAACCGTTTCTGCCGCCACTGCTTCAACGACTGCTGTTTTTTCTTCAACCGGCTGCGGCGGCGTATCCAGGGCTTGCTGCTGCGCTGCCGGCGTAACCAGATTGACTGCTCGTGACTGTTCATCCGGAACCTCCTGTAGCAGGGCATCAAGATACGCATACAGCGCATCCTGTGGTTCCGGTAATGTTTGTTGGCAAACAGGCCTGGCTGATTTGTTACCGGGTTCGTTCATATTGCTGCAACCTTTCCGGCTTCCCCTTCTCCACGTAAATCCACTAGCAGTTCGCGATAGGCCTGCACACCACGTGAAGAAGGCATAAAGTGACACAGGGGCTTTCCTGCGCGGCTGGCTTCACGAAAATTTGTGTCAATCGGGACGTAAGAGGACCACAGATACTGAGCAAACTGTTGTTGCAATACTTTAAGCGTGTCCCATGATGCGCGAGTACGTCGGTCAAACATGGTCGGGATAATGGTATAGGGCAGCGGCGTTTGACGTGAACGTTCAATCATCTTGAGTGTACGCATCATTCGCTCCAGACCCTTGGTCGCAAGAAATTCTGTCTGCACCGGAATAACCAGTTGCTGACAGGCGGCCAGTGCATTAATCATCAATACGCCCAGCATCGGCGGACAATCTATAAACACCTGTTGATATTCTTCATTCAGCAAGGCCAGAGTGCGGGCCACAGTCAAGCCCATGCCATCGCGGTTGCCGAGCTGGCGGTCCAGGGTTGCCAGCGCTGTGGAGGCAGGCAAAATATGCAAATTTTCAGTACAGGTCTCACTAATAAGCGATTTAATCTGGGGCAACTGCAGGGTTTTAAACTGAAACAGTTCGTAAACGCTGTGCTCAATCGACTCTGGATCATAACCGAAGTAAGCCGTCACCGAACCATGCGGATCAAGATCGATTAGCAGAGTTCGTTCACCCTGTAATGCGCACAAACCAGCCAGCGTTACGGCTGTGGTGGTCTTGCCAACTCCACCTTTTTGATTGGCTACACTCCAGACCCTCATGATGACGATGCTCCACACATGATCTGATTACCCGATACCCGCCAGTTCCTGTCCGATACGCTGCAACGGCAAGACACGATCGACCAGACCGGCCTTGGCAACAGACATCGGCATACCATAAATAACACAGCTGGCTTCATCCTGTGACCAGACAGCAGCGCCACCGTGCTTGAGGTCTCTGGCGCCTTCTGTGCCATCAGCGCCCATACCTGTCAGTATGATAGACAGGGAAGCACCTGGCGCAGCTTCGGCCAGCGAGGAGAAGGTTATATCTACGCAGGGTTTGTAGTTCTGACCGGCTGTACTTTCTTCAATCCGGATACGATAACTGCCTCCGCGTGCGACGATCTTCATTTGCATACCACCCGGAGCAAGATAGGCCGTGCCCGCTTTCATTACATCACCATCGGCTGCTTCTTTAACATTTATCTTGCACATGCCATCAAGCCTTTTAGCAAACGCAGGTGTAAAGGATGCGGGCATGTGTTGTATTAATATGAGCGGAAAGGGGAAATTCGTCGGTAATTTAGTCAGCACATCCTGCAACGCAACAGGGCCACCAGTAGAGGTGCCAATAGCCACCAGCTTAACCTGGCCTTTGCGTAGTGGTTTGTCGTGTACTACGGCGGCAGATGTGGTGGCAGGTGTAGATTCTCGCGTGGTTGTTACCGGTTTTTTTTCTGCCGTGGTCGCCGCTGTACGGCTACGCCTGCGTGACCCCAGTTGCAAGACCCGTGCGCATAGTTCGCGCGTCACTTCTTCACGATTGGCAGATATTTCGGCAAAGTTCTTGGGCAGGTAATCAAGCGCACCGGCTTCCATTGCGTCAAACGTTGCCTGGGCACCTTCACGCGACAAGGATGAGAACATAATAATCGGAACCGGATTGTGGCTCATGATTTTGCGTACTGCGGTAATGCCATCCATAACCGGCATTTCGATGTCCATCGTAATGACATCAGGTTTCAGCTTGCGTGCCTGGGTGATCGCTTCCTGACCATCTGCCGCCTCGCCCACCACTTCAAGACGTTTGTCGCTGTTCAACATCTCTGTCAAACGGCGGCGAAAAAAACCGGAATCATCTACTATGAGAACACGCACCGACACCGGCTGGCCTCCTTTCTCTTAATTAAAAGAACAGACGCTTAGCCCTTGCCACGAGCCTTCATCAAGCTGGGTACATCAAGAATTAATGCAATACAGCCATCGCCGGTTATGGTAGCGCCAGCAAACCCGGGCAGGCCACGTAATACGGCTCCTAATGGTTTGATGACAACCTCTTCCTGTCCGACTACTGCATTGACAACAAAGCCAACGCGGTGATTCCCAACATGCGCAACCACTACCTGTTGTTCAGCCGTATTGACTTCTACATTCGGGTTGGTTACCAGCCATTCGTGCAGATACAACAGTGGCATCGCCTTGTTACGAACCATAATAACCAGCTGACCATCAACAACATTAGTGGTGCCTTCTTCCAGCTGGAATATTTCGCTAACACTGGTCAGCGGGAAGGCAAACATTCGCTCACCCACTCTGACCATCAATGTTGGCATGATCGCGAGGGTTAACGGCAGCTTGATGGTGATGACTGTGCCGATGCCTTTGTTTGAATCGATATCGACTGAGCCATTCAGTTTGGATATACGAGTCTTGACTACATCCATACCAACACCACGACCGGACACATCGGATATCTCTTTTTTGGTTGAAAACCCGGGGGCAAATATCAGCGCATAACATTCTCTGTCTTCCAGACGCGCTGCACTCTCTTCATCCATCACGCCTTTTTCAACCGCAATATTACGCAGGACATCCGGGTCCATACCGCCACCATCATCTTCAATAATTAACTGAATATGATCGCCTTCCTGTGATGCGACCAGGGTAATTTTCCCCGTGCGCGGTTTACCCGCTTTTTCACGGTCATCAGGCATTTCGATACCATGATCCACGGAGTTACGTACCAGGTGAATTAATGGATCAGCCAGCTCCTCGACCAGATTCTTATCAAGGTCGGTATCTTCACCTACCATGACCAGTTCAATTTCCTTGTCCAGGCTACGCGCCAGATCACGCACAACACGGGGGAAACGTCCAAAGACTTTTTTGATTGGCTGCATACGTGTCTTCATGACAGCCGTTTGCAGGTCGGATGTCACTACGTCCAGATTGGACACTGCCTTGGTTATATCTTCATTTCCGAGACTGGCTTCGAGGTTATCCAGCCGGTTACGTACCAGCACCAGTTCACCCACCATGTTCATGATGTCATCGAGACGTTTTGTATCAACACGTACGGTGGTGTCGACAGGCTTGGCTGGCGATTTTGTGGCTACGGGTTTCTTTGCAGCCGGCTTTTCAGCTTTTTCTGTTTTTTCTGCCGGTTTTGATTCTGTTTTTTTGCTGGCTTTCTTTTTCTTTACAGGTTTCTTCTCCGCAACGCCGTTCTGCTCTACCGGTGATGATGTTGTCTTGCTAATAACCGGCCCCTTGCCCTCGCCGTGTATCTGGTCGAGTAGCGCTTCAAATTCCTCGTCGGTTATATCTTCAGACGACTTGCTCTCATCCGCTTTAGCGGGTGTAGCGGTAGGGCCCTTGCCTTTACCATGCAGTTGATCCAGCAGGTTATCAAACTCACCATCTGTTATTTCTTCTGAATCTGTTTTTCCTGTCTTCGCAGTGGGCCCTTTGCCCTTGCCATGCAGATTGTCCAGCAATGATTCAAATTCCACATCAGTGATATCACCTGATGCCTCTGCCGGCTCTTCTATTTCGGCAATCATTTGTTCCAGCTCTTCATCTACCTGATCATCAGGCGGAGTGACTTCAGCGGCTGTTTCGCTGGCCAGGTTTTCTGTTTCACCGTTTTTTATAGCGGTCAGAGCGGCCAGCAATGCCGAATCGGCCTCTGCAGGCATCTGACCTTCGTTGATCTCATCGAACTGTTCGTGCAGTACATCCAGTACCTTCAGGAACTGGTCCATCATATCCGGTGTAAGAATCATTTCACCATTGCGCAGGATGTTGAATACATCTTCGGCAATATGGCAAATACTAACCATCGCGTCCAGCGCAAGAAAACCCGCTCCGCCTTTTACGGTATGAAATCCTCGAAATACGGCATTCAACAAATCCATGTCTTCCGGTTCTTTTTCCAGATCCACCAGTTGTTCGCCCAGTAGTTCCAGAATTTCACCTGCTTCAACTAGAAAGTCCTGTAGTATCTCGTCAGATGTGTCCAGTGTAGCGCTCATACTCAGGCTCCTTTAAAACCCCAGGCTGGATAACAGGTCATCGACATCGTCCTGACCCGATACAATATCATTGGCATCATCAAGGCCCTTTATTTGTGGCCCCTCTGCTTTAATCTTGTCTTTTTCTTTTTCAGGTTCTGCTGGTGCTATACGCTTGCCTGCGATTTTTATCAGCTCGACCAAACTGTTTTCCACGTCCTGCACCAGGGTGATTACCCGTCTGATAATTTGCCCGGTCAGATCCTGAAAATCCTGCGCCATCAGTATCTTTGTCAGATTGTCATGCACGGTCACGCTGCCTTCACCAATCATCGGGAAAAAGTTATCCAGATCCTTGCTTAGCTGGCGGAACTGATCAGCACTCATGTCGCGCTCCCTGAATCGTTTCCATTCAGCATGCAATTCATTTGCACGGTTCTTGATACTCTCTGATACCGGCAGCGCCGCATCGACTGCATCCATGGTCTTGTTTGCCGAGTCTTCTGTCATGGTGATGACATAGTTCAAACGTTCTTTTGCATCCGGAATATCGGTCTCGGTCAGGTCTGTTATGCGTGCATCGAGTTTGAAATTGTTAATTGACTCATGCAGTTCACGGGTCATCTTGCCCAGTTCCTGAAATAATACCGATTCGTGCTGACGCGTCAGTGCATCCAGTGATTCACTCACCGCATCGTTGTTACCCTTTTCCAGGGCGGTTATCAGTTCGTGCGCCCTGGTAAGCGTCTCTTGATTTTGTTCTGATGTCATGCTTGCTCCGTGCTCAGATATGCCTAGCCGCGCTCAAAGATCTTTTCGATCTTTTCGCTTAATGTTGTAGCGGTGAACGGCTTGACGATATAACCGTTCACACCAGCCTGAGCCGCTTCCACTATCTGTTCGCGCTTGGACTCAGCAGTAACCATCAGTACCGGCAAGCCATCCAGCTTGTCGTCAGCACGTACGGCCTTGAGTAGATCGATGCCTGTCATGCCCGGCATATTCCAGTCAGTAACCAGAAAATCAAAATTGCCACCCTGTAGCATGGGCAATGCTGTTATTCCGTCATCCGCTTCCTGAGTGTTGTTGAAACCCAGGTCTCTGAGCAGATTTTTGATAATTCGTCGCATAGTGGAAAAGTCATCCACTACCAGGATCTTCATGTTCTTATCCAAAACAGCCTCCTACGCTACCTTTTTCCATGATCATCTAATCAGTCCTGTCCTTCATTCCCGGGAAACCATTCCTGCATGCGCGCACGCAGTCTGATTAATGCCTGCCCGTGAATCTGGCAGACACGGGATTCACTGACACCCAGTACCTCACCAATTTCACGCAAATTCAGTTCTTCGTCGTAATACAGGGACATCACCAGTCTTTCTCGTTCTGGCAAACCTGATATGGAATGCGACAGGTTCTTTTTGAAGTCTTCATCCTGTAAACATTCCAGTGGACCATCATCTGATCCACTCATACCGGATTCATGGTCTTCACCCATGCTGTTCATGTCTTCAAAGCTGAACACTCTGCAACCGGTCGCGTCCTGTAGTATCTTGTGATACTCCTCCAGTGTTAGCTCCAGGGCCTCTGCCACTTCATGATCTCGTGCATCACGCCCTTTCTCATTTTCTATCTGTCGCACCGCTTCTGATACCATGCGTACCTTTCGATGCACTGAGCGAGGCGTCCAGTCCAGGCGCCGTATTTCATCTAGCATCGAACCGCGTATTCGTATTCCCGCGTAGGTTTCGAAACTGGCACCCTGGGAAGGGTTATAGTTTCTCGCCGCTTCGAGCAGTCCGATCATGCCGGCCTGCACCAGGTCATCAACCTGTACATTTGCTGGCAAGCGACTCACCATGTGGTAAGCAATTCTGTTTACCAGTGTCACATGCTGCGTGACAAGATCATTATTGGCTGTTTCATCCGTAGTTGCGTACATGGCATATCCGTTCATGTAATCGACTCCGTCTGTCGAGTGGAGGAGCGAATCAGTCGCTCCACAAAAAATTCTAGACTGCCCGTCGCCGCTTCCGGTCTGGGCCATTTATCGGCCTTAACAGCCAAATTCTTGAATGCCATTGCTGCACGGCTCCGTGGATACGATTCAACTACCGGTTTCTGGCGCTTGATGGCCTTGCGCAAGTAGTCATCGTACGGCACCGAACCCATGAAGCTCAGGGTGGCATCCAGATACTGATCGGTTACCCGTGTTAGTTTGCTAAACAGGTTATGACCCTCCTGAGCTGTGTGGGTCATGTTGCTGAGTATATGAAAGCGCTGGACACCATGGTCCATGTTCAGCACCTTGATTAATGCATAGGCATCGGTAATCGATGCCGGCTCGTCACAAACCACTACGATCACTTCCTGTGCCGCCCTGGTGAAACTCACCACGCTATCGGCGATGCCCGCTGCGGTATCCACTATCAACACATCCAGGTCACAGCTGAGTTCACTGAACGCACGGATTAAACCAACATGTTCCATCGGATCCAGGTCGGCCATCAGCTTTACACCTGAAGCTGCAGGTATAATTTTAAGCCCCTGCTGCCCTTCAACAATCACTTCATCCAGTGAGCGTTCGCCCTTTATCACGTGCGAAAGATTGTAGGCTGGCTTCAGGCCCAGCATGACATCAATATTCGCCAGACCCAGGTCGGCATCCATCAGCATCACTGAACGTCCCTGCATACACAGCGACACGGCAAGATTAACGGAAACGTTGGTTTTACCCACTCCGCCTTTGCCACTGGTAACGGCGAGTACCTGTACCGGTTTCGGTTCAGTAATCGTTCGTAACCCGGCCGCCTGGTGTTGGTCGTGGCTTTCAGACATGAGCATGTGCACTGATTCCATTGTAAGTTCCGTTCATAGGCGGCGCTGCCTGCATGGTTTCATTTTCGCTGTGCAATGCAGACAAGGCATGTGCGATCAGGGTATGCATTCGGGCCGGTTGTATATCCTCGGGTACGCGCTGTCCATCACTGGTATAGGCCAGGGGTAAGCCATGTTGTATCACCGCTTCCAGCGCACCTCCGATGGTGACCGCCTCATCCAGCTTGGTCAGTATGCAACCTGCCAGCGGGATACGTGAAAATGCCTGCACCGTTTGCATCAATACGCCGCGCTGGGCATTGGCCGACATGACCAGGTATTTTCTGATATTACGTCCACTTTCATTCAGTGCATCCAGTTGTTCACTCAAGCGCATATCACGCTGACTCATTCCAGCTGTATCAATCAAAACCAGACGTTTGTCGGCATGGTCCAGCAGCAGGTTTTTTAGTTCAGCCTGATTAGCCGCCATGGACGTCGGCACACCCAGTAATCGGCCATAGGTCATCAGGTGATCATGTGCGCCAATACGGTAGCGATCGGTAGATATCAACACCACATTCTGTTGGCCATGACGTAAAGCAAAGCGTGCGGCCAGTTTGGCGACCGTGGTTGTTTTGCCAACACCGGTCGCACCAATCAATGCAACAATGCCACCATGGTCCAGAATATTGTCATCACTGGCTTGCAGCTTGCTGGCCAGATGTACCAACGTTGCTTTCCAGGCATCGTCGATATTGCTGGTACTCTTCAACCCCTTAACCATTTGAATTGCCATTGCACGGGAAAAGTCCATTGTCATCAAGCGACTGATCAGCTCTGATGCCTCAGGTTGATTACGTTCAAGATCGACCAGCGCCATGTTCTGCATCTGGTGTTCCAGTACGCCACGCATGCTTTTTAATTCATTACGCATCTCGATGATGGCCGGATCCTGCGACCATTCGATTGATGCGGATTGATTGCGGTCATTTCTGTCCATCCGTACCGGTTCAGCTGCCTCAGTACTGTCGTGAGTATGGGCAGGCTGCTCTGTATAGGAGCCATTGGACTGCTCGCCACTGTTTGTACCTGTCGGGTTAACTTCTTCAAACAAGCTAGAGTCATAATCAAGCGCTGAGATAATCTCGATACCCCCATCTACTTTGCGGTTGGACAATATGACCGCATCCGCGCCCTGGGTCTCGCGTATCATTTTTATCGCCTGACGCATATCAGGAGCAAAAAAACGTTTTATTTTCATGCCTTGACCTCTGCCCTGTTCATTCGTCTTTCGCCTGTAATCATTGTGCCGCAACGGCCTGTGGTTCATTCAATGTCTGGCCGATACTGGCAATGACCTTGATGCTCTTGTTGTCCGGTACCTCGGTATAAGACAATATGTGTAATCCGGGTATAGCATGTCTGAACATGCGTGCAAGCCAGTTACGCAGCAGTGGTGACACCATCAGCACAGCTGGCTTGCCTTTGGCCTCCTGTTCGCCGGTTTGTTGCGTCAGCGACTGACGTAACTGCTCGGTTAAACCAGGCTCCAGACCCAAACCACCATCTCCACCTGCCTGCAAAGACTGCTGCAATATCTGTTCCAGCGATGGATCAAGGGTCATGACGTCCAGCTCATCTCCCATCCCATTGATATGTTGAACAATTAGTCGTCCAAGGGCCGTTCGTACTGCTGCCGTCAGCGTGACGGGGTCTTGACTTATCGTCGCCTGATCCGCCAATGCCTCGGCGATTGTGCGCATATCGCGTATTGGAATACGTTCCTGTAACAGGTTCTGTAGCACCTTCAGGATGACACCGATGGTCAGGGTTTTGGGTACCAGGTCTTCGACCAGCTTGGGTGCTGTCTGTGCCAGTACGTCCAGCATTTTCTGGACTTCTTCATGGCCTAACAGCTCATGTGCGCTGGTTTGCAGGAGGTTACTCAGATGTGTGGCTACCACGGTGCTGGCGTCGACTACGGTGTAACCCAGGGTCTGCGCCTGTTCACGCTGATTGGGATCGATCCATACCGCTTCCAGGCCAAAGGCCGGGTCACGTGTGCTGATGCCCTGCACGGTGCCAAATACCTTGCCCGGGTTGATAGCCATATCGCGGTCCGGGTATACATCGGCTTCACCAACCGGTACGCCGTGCATCAGGATACGGTAGGTGTTGGGTCCCAGATCCAGATTGTCACGTATATGCACAGCCTGAATAAGAAAACCCAGTTCCTGTGATAATTTTTTCCGCACCCCTTTGATGCGCGCCATCAACTCACCACCCTGTGTGCGGTCTACCAGCGGGATCAGACGGTAGCCTACTTCCAGGCTGATCATGTCTACTGCGCGCACGTCTTCCCAGGTCAGCTCTTTCAGCTCAGGCTTGGTCTGCTCGGCAGGCTCTGGTGGTAACAACTCCTGTGCTGCACGTTCCTTTGCCTGCTCACGAAAATACCAGGCCGTGCCACCGAGCATTGCTGCCAGACTCAGAAAGGCCAGGTTAGGCATGCCCGGGATAATGCCCATGAAACCAACAATAGAAGCCGCAATGATCAATGCACGTGGGTTGGAAAACAGCTGCTGTACAATCTGGTCACCCATAGTCTTGGTGCTGGAGACACGGGTAACTATGATCGCTGCTGAGGTCGAAATCAGTAATGCCGGAATTTGAGCGACCAAACCATCACCAATGGTTAACAAGGTATAAATGCGCATAGCTTCCGAGAAGCTCAGACCATGCTGCACCACGCCAATGATCAGACCGCCAATAATGTTAATAAACAGAATCAGGATACCGGCAACCGCGTCGCCACGTACAAATTTGCTGGCACCGTCCATAGAGCCGTAAAAATCCGATTCGCTGCGTATCTCCTCGCGCCGTTCACTGGCCTCTTCCTGGGTCAGCATGCCGGCATTCAGGTCGGCATCAATCGCCATTTGTTTACCCGGCATCGCATCCAGTGTGAAGCGTGCCCTGACCTCAGCGATACGCCCCGCACCCTTGGTCACCACCACGAAATTAATAATCACCAGAATAGCGAACACCACCAGACCGACAGCGTAATTGCCCCCGATCACGAATTCACCAAAGGCCTCGATCACCTTGCCGGCCGCATCACCACCGGTATGACCTTCGAGTAGCACGACACGGGTTGAGGCGACGTTCAGGGCCAGTCGGTACAAGGTTGTAACCAGTAACACTGCCGGGAAAACAGCAAAATCCAGCGGCCGCTGGACATAAATACCAACCATCAGCACCACCAGAGACAGCGCGATACTGAATGAGAAAAAGATGTCCAGCATTATCGGCGGCAACGGGATAATCATCATGGCCAGTAGCATCAGCACCATGATGGGCGCACCCAGATTGGCGTTTAGCAGCCTTTTTGCAGCACCTGTTTCAACTACTTCTGCCATGTGTTTCCCTGTTTACCGATATCAAATTGAGTGCTGCCGCCAGATCGACGGAATTCTGGCGCTTTCGCATCATAGCCTTAGATAGTGCAAAATCTGTTCCTGAAAGGATTAAAATCACATGGGAACGATAGAAATATATAATATTTCTTTTAATACAATTGGTTACAGCTTATATAAACCGCATACATATGGCACACTAACTCGACATGATCAGGTAAGATTTAACCCAATATTTATTGTTGAAAAGGCGACCCCAGGCCCTGTTCAATTAGCAGCCTGTCAGCCAGCAGAGCGGGTATGATTCTGGTATTAACGCGTTGTCAGACAGCATCAGTTGAAAATTATTTCTTTTTGTTCTTATCCGTAGCAAGATCGTCCGGTACCGGTAAGTCATCAGGTGCTATCGGCATGTCCAGCGCATGCTCAGTGGCAACGCGTATCTGGAAGATATAGGCCAGTACCATAGCCACTGCCTGATACAATGCGGCCGGGATTTCCTGATCCAGATCGGTGGTGAAGTAGATTGCCCTGGCCAGTGGCGGCGCCTCAAATAGCGGGATATTATTTTCTTCTGCTATTTCCCTTATCCGCGCGGCCACCTCATCATGGCCTTTGGCCAGCAGACGCGGTGCACTCATGCTCTGGTCGTCATACTTGATGGCTACTGCGTAGTGTGTCGGATTGGTGACGATCACGTCGGCCCTGGGTACTTCCTGCATCATGCGACGCATGGCCATTTCCTGCTGCATAGCGCGTATCTTGCCTTTTAGTTCGGGGTCACCTTCTGCATTTTTACTTTCGTCCTTTACTTCCTGTTTTGTCATACGTAATTTTTTTGTGTTCTGCCAAACCTGGAAAGGAGCATCGAGAATCGCCAGCAGTATCAGACTGCTACTGATGAACAGGAATGACCAGCCCACTATCTCGGCTGAACGTGCAAACAATTCCTTGAAACTCAGATTGCCCAACCCCATCAATGTATCGATTTGTGACCAGATAATGAAAAAGGCGACTGTGCCAATCAATGCAACCTTGAGCAATGCCTTGGTCAGTTCCATCAGGCCATTGGCTGAAAATAACTTCTTCATCCCCTTAACCGGGTCGAGTTTACTGAATTTGGGCTTCATCGACTTTGCCGAAAATGAAAAACCACCCAGTAAAGCCGGGCTGAACACCGCAACAGCTATCAATAACAATGCGAAGGGTATCAGCATTGAAAATGCACCCAACAAGCTATCCGTCATGGCTGTTAGCATGAACCCGGTTTCAAATATATTGTCTCTGTCCAGGGTCAAACCAGTCGTCATTAAATGAGAAAGCCTTTCTCCTATCGCCTCGCCCATAATTATCAATGCTATTGAACCGGCCAGCAACATCAGAGTGGTGTTTAACTCACGTGATCGGGGTACCTGGCCATCCTTCTTTGCGTCTTCACGTTTTTTCGCGGTGGGGTCTTCGGTTTTTTCCTGATCGCTCTTGTTTTCAGCCATAGTCAACCTCCGGCAACAGCCGAACCTCCATAGCTTTGCATCACGTCAAATGCGTCCATCAGGATATCGGTGAAACGCGGCAGCAGATTTGGTATGGTAATAATCAAAATCAGGAAGCCAGCACCCATCGTTGTTGGAAACCCCACAGAAAATATGTTCAGGGTTGGCGCCGCGCGTGTCATGATGCCGAATGCAATATTGATAAGTGTAATGGTAACCGTTGCCGGCAACGCGATTAACAACGCACCCATAAACATCCGGCCACCCCAGAAGGCCAGATCCTTGTAGTCTTGCGGATCCATCAACACTGGCCCGACAGGCATGTTCCTGAAACTTTCCACCATGACCTGGATAACCACCAGATGACCGTTTAGTGACAGGAACAATAAAGTCCCCAGGATGGTCAGCAACTGACCCAGGACGGGTACGCTAACACCATTTGTTGGATCAAGAAACTGGGCGAATCCAAGCCCCATGGACATGGAAATATTATGACCGGCCACGATCAGTGCACTGAATGCCACTTGCAAGGTGAATCCCATCAGAATGCCCAATAATAGCTGTTGTAGCAGGATAAGAAAGGCTTCGGAACTGAACGGATCGACTGCGGGTGGCGTGGGTAATAGTGGCGCAACCACCAGTGTAATAGCCAGCGCCAATGAGACACGTATACGTTTGGATACAATATTTTTCGCACCAAATACTGGTGCAACCATCAGAACCGCACCAATACGTATAAAAGGCCACATGTAACCGCCTACGTAGGATGTGATTTCACTGGTTGAAAGCAACATGGGTCGGTATGCTTGATGTTAGCCTATCAGGCTTGGAATACTCAGGAATATATCACGCATAAAGTCGAGTATGACGTTCAACATCCATGATCCGAATATGACTAATATCAGGGCCAGTACACCCAGCTTGGGTATAAAACTCAGTGTCATTTCATTGATTGACGTAGCTGCCTGAAACATGCCGACCAGCAAACCAATAACCAACACTGAAATCAACATCGGTGCTGCTAACATGGCCGTCACTTCGAGTGCACGCTGCCCGATACTTATTACTATATCTTGTGTCATGACCGTACCTTGATAATATTTATTGACATGATAACTATCGGCCTGAAAATAAACGGTATTGAATAATCAGGTGCCAAAGCTGGCTGCCAGGGTACTCATCAATAATGCCCAACCATCCACCAGCACAAATAACATGATTTTGAAGGGCAACGATATAAGCATCGGTGACAGCATCATCATACCCATCGACATCAATGTCGACGCTACCACCAGATCGATCACCACAAACGGGATAAAGATAAGAAATCCTATCTGGAATGCCGTTTTGAGTTCACTGGTTATAAATGACGGGATCAGCACTGACATGGGCACCTTTTCAGGTGATTCCAGTGTTTCTTCTGACCGTCCCGACAAACTATAAAATAATGCCAGGTCGGTTTCCCGTGTCTGTGCAAGCATAAATCCGTGGAAGGGTTTAGTTACACGTTCAAGTGCGACTTCGGCTGATATCTGCTCATCCATATAGGGTTTGACGCCATCGCGGTAGGCACCTTCCAGTACCGGCGACATGATAAAAAACGTTAAAAACAGGGATAGTCCGATAATAATCTGGGTAGACGGGGTTTGCGGTGTACCCAGCGCCTGACGCAAAATAGCCAGTACGATGGTGATACGCGCAAAAGATGTCATCATCAGTAATGCCGTCGGCAGAAAGGTAAAAGCCGTCATCAGCATCAGTATTTGCAAGGTTACGCTATAGGTCTGTCCACCACCGGCAGTCGGTGTAGAAGTCACCAGGGTAAGATCAGACCCCGCCATTGCCGATGTTGCCATCAACCCTGTCAGCAGGAGAAGAATCCCCACACGTAATACCTTCACGATTCTGACTCTCTTGACATGATTTTTTTCAGCCGTTCCTGAAAAGCCGTCACCGGATGAGAGGAGCTGCTCATATCCAGAGGCTGATCGAGAACATGAAGTGTCTGGATGCGGCCGGGAGCCACACCTAATAATAATTGCTGCTCACCCACCTGTAATAACACGACACGTTCACGGGCACCCATCGACAAGGCGGCAATTACATTCAATTTATCCGTTCGCTGGCCGGTTACGTTTCCCATGCGACGCATAAGCCAGGAAACAGCAATAATCAAGCCGACGACACCAGCCAGTGCAGCACCTGGCAATCCTGTGAAAACCGGCTTGGCAGCAACCTCATGTTCCCCTACCCAATCTGC
>ENA-ORDP01000557-ORDP01000557.1-marine-sediment-metagenome-genome-assembly--contig:-NODE-557-length-23938-cov-4.482016_pt1 | contig 23938 bp, 20 predicted proteins | sample MGYA00248627_ERZ508539 | MGnify/ENA primary metagenome ERZ508539 (study PRJEB26208, sample SAMN05571518) | marine sediment metagenome | biome: deep sea; feature: Hydrothermal vent; material... | reverse complement strand
AGTCTGAAAACATAGCAAAATGTCATTCTGAACTTGTTTCAGAATCTAATAAAAATAATAAGTTAAGAGACCCTGAAACAAGTTCAGGGTGACAAATATAAGACTTTTGCAAGAGCCTCACTTATTAAAAATATTGAAAAAGTCCATCACTGTCATTGCGAGGAGTATAGCAACAAAGCAATCTGTTTTAAAATCAGACGAATAGAGATTGCTTCGCTCAGCTCGCAATGACAAAACTTCGATTTCAGACTTTTTACGACTTCATCAAAGCAGATTTTAAAACTTTAAGGGTAGGTGGGTATTTAATGGTGCCTGCAGAAACTGCAGGCACCTCCGGTAGGGTCAGTCTAACCTGACAACGTTTGTAGCCTTGGGCCCTCTTTCGCCTTCAACAACGTCAAAGGATACCCGCTGGCCTTCTGCGAGAGTCTTGAACCCATCCCCCTGAATAGAGGAGTAATGAACAAAGACATCTTCCCCATCATCCTTCTGGATGAACCCGTAGCCTTTGGTCTCATTGAACCACTTAACCTTTCCTTCATAAGACATACGACAAAAGCCTCCTTTTAAGATACTAAAGCCTGATAACAACAGGTTTCTTTTTTATACATGGTTAAGGGCATTAAAGTCAAGTGAAAAATATTTGGTTCAGGGTCAACCACATTTTTATTTTTGGTATAAAAAATAATACAATAAAGGACATGACAGGACTTATTGAATCCCTCAATATATCATCCTCTCCCTATGTTAATGCTGCAATCTCTGTTCTGGCCTTTGTGGTGGTGGCAAAGATTGCCGACTTATTTGTGGACAGGGTTCTGCGCCGTTTTTCAAGTTTCACGAAAACAGAGATTGACGACATAATAATAGACCTTATCCATTATCCGATATTCCTGACCATAATCCTGATTGGCCTGATTAATGCCGTTTTGTACCTCAAACCACCTCAGAAGATTATGTTTTATTCGAATGGCTTGCTTTATACGGTAATTACCTTAATCTGGACTATAACCATAATAAGAATAAGCAGGCTGATAGTGAAACATAGCATCAACAAGGTATCCGATGTGACCGGGCTGGGCAGGGATATTATACCTCTGGTTGAAAACATCGCCAAAATTACCATAATAATCGCCTCACTAACCGTAATACTCTCTTACTGGAAGATAAACATCACCCCCATTATCGCCTCAGCCGGGCTTGCAGGGGCTGCCGTGGCCCTTGCAGCAAAGGATACGATAGCCAACTTTATCGGGGGTGTCAGTGTCTTTATAGACAAGCCATTCAAGATCGGTGATTACATTGTGCTGGATGGGGGGGAGCGGGGGGAGGTTGTAGCAATAGGGCTGAGAAGCACGAGGATCAAGACAAGAGATGATATATTGATAGCCATACCGAATGCGATCGTTGCAAATACAAAGATTATCAATGAAAGCGCGCCGGTGCCGAGATTCAGGGTAAGGATACCGGTTTCAGTGGCCTACGGAAGCGATATTGACCTTGTTGAAAAAACCCTGCTCGGCATTTCCCTTGAGAATAACAACGTTCTTGATTCTCCTGCCCCGAGGGTAAGGTTCAGGGAATTCGGGGATTCATCCCTGAGATTCGAACTTCTGTGCTGGGCCAGGGAACCCGCTGTGAGGGGATTGACAATTCATGAGATAAACAGCTCCATATACTGGAAATTCAGGGAAGCCGGGATAAAAATTCCATTTCCGCAAAGGGATGTTCATATTTACAGGGAAGGCTCTTCAGGAAGCTGAAAGGATTATGGATTTTCAATGAATGATAGAAAAAAGATACTTGTCAGGGGTGTAAACTGGATAGGTGATGCTGTGATGACATTGCCTTCCGTCAGGGTTCTGAGGTCTGAATATCGTGATTCAGAGATTCATCTCATAGGAAAGAGGTGGGTTGCCCCGGTATTCGGGAGGGACCCGAACATAGACAGGTTTGTTGAATATAAAACTGAATATAGCGGCGTTATAGGGAAACTGTCGGCCTCCGGAGACTTAAGAAAGGGCCGTTATGACTCTGCCTTCCTCTTTCAGAATGCCTTTGATGCCGCCATACTCGCCTATCTTTCAGGTATACCGGAAAGAATCGGTTATAACCGTGACGGAAGGGGTTTTTTATTAAGCAGGCCTATCCCTGTAACAGCAGAGACAAAGTGTTTTCACCATGTCCTTTACTACCTGAACCTCCTGAGGGGGGCCGGCCTTAAGGCCGTGTACAGACTTCCGTGGATATACCTGGAGACTCATGAACGAATAAAGGCAGCAGAGGTGCTGGAAGGCTTATGCAGACCCGTTGTTGTATTAAATCCGGGAGCCACCTATGGATCGGCAAAGAGATGGCCGGAGGAGAGCTATGCAGGCCTTTCCGGGATGATAATCAGGAGGCTTGGCGGAAGTGTAGTGTTAACGGGATCCGAGGCTGAAAGAGGTATAGCAGATAAAATAAGGGGTATGATAAATCAGGACCTGACAGCAGCAGACCGGGTCATGAACCTTGCCGGGGTTACATCCCTCAGAGACCTTATGTCCATAATTTCACAGGCAGATGCAGTTGTCTCAAATGACTCGGGCCCCATGCACCTGGGTTATGCGGTCGGTACTCCCCTTGTATCGATATTCGGTTCCACCGACCCTGCCCTCACAGGCCCTCCATCATGCGTACGTCCCGAAGATAACGGCTTTGACTCAGAAATAGAGTTTGGCCTGAGTGATGTTGTGCTCAAAACAGACCTGGAGTGTTCTCCCTGTTTTGAGAGAAAATGCCCAAGGGGTGATGTCCTCTGTCTAAGGCAGATTACACCTGAAGAGGTTTTTGATGCGCTTTCGCAGATTGTACCCACAAAACAGGCGGTCTTTTTTGACAGAGACGGCATTCTCTGCCATGATGCAGATTACCTCAACAGCATGGATGACCTTAAAGTATTTCCTGATGTAAAGATGTTAATAAAGCTGAAAGATAAAGGTTTTTTGTTGGTGGGGGTGAGTAACCAGTCAGGGATTGCAAGGGGAATGGTTGAAAGGGAGTTTGCCGAAAGTGTAAATAATATTTTTCTCGAACGATACGGGTTTGATGCCTTCTACTATTGTCCGCACCACCCTGATGACAACTGTGCGTGCAGAAAGCCGTCTCCCGGTATGTTGCTCAGGGCAAGGAGTGAGCTTAACATTGACCTGAGGTCCTCAATAGTTGTTGGTGATAAGGGTACGGATATGGAGTTGGCAAAAAGTGTCGGGGCAGAGGCTATACTTGTAAAAACAGGCAAGGATTTAAGTTCAGGCTATGCTGACAGGGTTTTTAATAACCTGAGAGATGTGGTCGGATATATACTCGAAAAGTAAGGTGCTAAAAAACCTTCCTGAATGAAGATGTGTGGATTTTTCTCCCTTCAGCTATTGCCTTTACGGCATATTTTGTTTTTCTGATATCGGAGGTATCTGTTTTTGACGGCTGAAACCCGGAACTGAGAGATTCTGTGATTCTTTCGGCATAGTCAAGGTGGTCTGTAGCTGTTACGACAAATCCATCTTTTTTGAGTTTTGAATAAATAAGCCTTGAAAATTCAGGTTTGATGAGTCTCCTCTTGTTATGCCGTTTTTTTGGCCACGGGTCGGGGAAGAGTACATAAATCCCGTCTATGCTTTTATCAGGTATATTTTCTTTAAGTACCTTTCGTGAGTCATCTATAAATATACGGATATTTTTCAGGAAAGGGCTATTAGCGGTGTTTTTGTGCCGGTCGAATTTTTTCAGTAATTTGGCAGCGCCTGTTATGTATAGCTCAATTCCGATAAAGTCGGCCTCAGGGGTGCTTATCGTCTTTTCAAAGAGGAAGTCTCCGTTGCCAAACCCTATTTCAATATACAGTGGCGCCTGCCTGCCGAAGATTTCAGCAGGGTCGATAAACCCGTTGGGTTTGATCTCAAACAGGGGAAGGACTTCCCTGAGGATTTCCCTGTCGGCCTTGCCCATCCTTCCTGTTCTGCGGCCGTTGGTCTTTAAGCTGAACATATTGAATGTATTGTCATTATTGTGAAACCGTTTCCGTTACAACATGCCATAGGTCTCCAAATGATCTTGACGCCTCTTCTGCATCCGCCCTGTTGGTAAAGACTCCGAGGATGCTGGAGCCGCTGCCGCACAGCAGGGCGGCAACTGCCCCCTGGTTCAATAGCCTGTCCCTGATATCTTTGAGTTCAGGATACAGCCTGTATACCGGCTCTTCAAAGTCATTACCGAGGACTTCAGGCAGTCTGTCAATCCGGCAGTTCCTGAGTATCTCAATGAGCAGGGCCAGCCGGGACTTCTCCATTTCAGAATATGCTGCTACTTCCTTATAGGCAAGGGCAGTAGATATACCGTGTTCAGGCTTTACAATGAGCAGTGTAATCTCCTTAGTTGAAGTTTCCAAAGGTGTAATCACCTCTCCCCTGCCTTCAACAACGGCAATAGGGCCGTTCAGAAAAAAAGGCACGTCCGAGCCCAAAGTTGCGCCCAGCTCTGTTAATGTCCTGAGGTTAAGACCTGTCTTCCACAGATTGTTCAATCCAAAAAGTGTGGTGGCAGCATTACTGCTGCCGCCGCCGAGTCCTGCCTGGAGGGGGATTTTTTTAACAAGTTTTATCCTGGCTCCCGAAGAACAAGAGGTATGTTTCTTAAAAAGTACGGCAGCCTTGTAAACAAGGTTCTCTTCCATTGCAATCTCAAGGTCCGACTCTATTACTATCTCCCCTGCTGTCTCTTCAAAAGAAAGCGTATCACTGAGGGCAATTCTCTGCATAACGGAATAGATGTTGTGGTAACCGTCTGCCCTTTTGCCGAGGATCTTAAGAAACCAGTTTATCTTTGCAGGTGAATAGAGTGATGATATCATTGGCAGGATTATAGGTTAATAGTTATTTGCTGGATAATTTTTCCAGCTTTTTCTCTACCCGCTCTTTAAGCCCTTCCTCTTTTTCAGAGTAAAGGATGGCCTTTCTGTACGCCTCGATGGCCTCTTTTTTATTCCCTGTGGCTGCAAGCACATCACCGAGGTGCTCGTAAACCAGGGGGTCATTATTTACTATCTTGACGGCCTTTCTGAGTTCTTTCAGGGATTCTTCGTATCTGCCGAGTTTGTAATAAACCCAGCCAAGGCTGTCAATAATGTAGCCGTTCCCCGGCATAAGAGAGAGGGCTTTTTGTGTTAGTGATAATGCCTCATCGAGTTTAATCCCTTTATCGGCATAGCTGTACCCGAGGAAATTAAGTGCATCGGCATGGTCGGGATTGAGGCTCAGGGTTTTTTTGAGAAATTTAACCATGTCATCAAATCTATTCTCTTTTTCGTAGACAACTGCAAGATTAAAGTAGAGTTCGTCATTTTCTCCAAACCTTTCAAGCGCCTCCTTAAGCGTCTTTTCTGCGGCTTTGGTCTTGTTAAGCTTCAGCAGGTTTGATGACTTGTATATATAATATTCAGGTTTGGCATCAATAGCGATTAATTTATCATATGTTTTTATTGCATCCCGGTTTTGTCCGGTGTCTGAATAGATGTAGGCAAGATTCAGGAATGCCTGGATGTTTTTGGGGTCTAAATCAAGTATTGTCTTAAGTTCTTCTATGGCCATATCGTATTTTTTGAGTGTTCCGAGGGCAAGGGAGAGGTAATACCTTACTGCAAGGTCATCAGGTGTCGCCTCTATCACAAGTCTGAATTGCTCAATAGCCTTTTCATACTCTTTATTGTCAAAGTACAGGAGCCCCAGCCTTTTATGTATCTCGGCGTTTTTGGGGAATTGGTTGCTTATCTTTTCAAGCTCATCAATGGCATCCTGTAATCTGTTTTCTTTTATGTATAACCTTGAGAGGCTTTCCCTGGCCTGAAAATTAAACGGATTAATTTCCGATGCCTTTTTATAGTAGTTTATTGCTTCGTCGTTTTTACCCTTGGCCTCACTGATGAGGCCGAGCCTGTAAAGGGCAGCGTCGAAGTCGGGGTTCAATTCAAGGGATTTCCGGAAATACGTCTCTGCCTTCTCTATATCCTTCATATCATAATAGACCGATCCAAGATAATAAAGGGCCATCAGATTATCGGGTCTGCTTTTTAGAAATTTTTCGAGGACTTCGCTCGATTCCGAGTACTTCTTTTCAGAGGCGTAGAGCACACCTAGGAGGAGAGGCGCCTCAGAGTCATTTGGATCAATCTTAACTATCTTTTCATATGTCCTGATGGCATCATCGGTTTTTTTCTGACCATTATATAGCTGTCCAAGGAGCCTGAGGGCGGGCAGATAATCGGGATATTTCTTTATTACCTCTTCTATCTTTTCTGTTGCAGTCTTCACCTTACCGGTCCTGAGCAGGATGCGTCCAATCTGTACCTTCAGGTAAGGAGAAGCAGGGGCGAGTTTTGACGCCTCTTTGTAGTATTTAAACGCTTCAGCCCAGTTGCCTTCCATCTCAGCCTGATAGCCGAGGATATAGTTAAGGGAAGATTCCTCATTGGCTGTTGATGGTATTTCAGCCTCTTTGGGTCTACTTGTTTCAACCACTGTCCCGGTAGCCGGCTTTTTTATAACCGCAGGCGTGACACAGGAGACAAGGGTGAGTGATATCAGGAATAACAAGAACCTTTTTGTCATCCTGTTATTATCTCATAAAATTAATCGGAGGGTCAAATTAATCACAGAAAGCCTATGGCCTGAATCAGGTTTCTGGTTTCATGCCGGTTGTTATCCATTCGTAAGGATGTCGGGATTCAGGTGTGGAAGGAAGAGGGCATCCGGGAACTCCTTCATGAACTCGGCGTCGGTGTTCATTTCCCTGTAGGTAATCATTGAGCGTATCTTTTCCACTTCCCTGTATAGTCCGCCGTTTGTGAGCAACAATTCAGCCCCGCTGAGCGAGGAGTTATTTGCGGGGATATATTTCTCAACAGGTATATCAGGGAGCATCCCGATACCTATTGCCTTCCGAATCCTGACCCCGGAACCGAGTGCTCCTGCAATAAAGATTTTATCTATATCTCTGAATCCAAGACCGAGGGATTTAAGGAGTACATGAAGGGATGTAAACATTGCTGCCTTTGATCTCAGAAAATTATTGACCTCCCGTTCACTAACCTCTATCGTCGTTCTTTCAGTGCGTACGACAATGAACGAAGGGCCGTTTTCTGTCTCCATTACCCCTGCTGTCTCCCTGAATCTCCCCATAGTATCAATAATCCCTTTTTCAAACAGCTCTGCAATCAGGTCAATTACACCCGAGCCACAGATACCGGCAGGCAGGGCATCTCCTATGGTTTTATATTTTACCTCATGAGTGACGGAATCTATGTCAATCCTGCAAATGGCCCCTGACTGAGCCCTCATGCCTGCACTGAAAATACCCCCCTCAAGTGCAGGGCCCGCAGCACCGGCCCCTACAAACAGCCAGTCCTTCATACCTACAACAATCTCTGCATTTGTTCCCGCATCAATAAGGACAGTCGGGGCTTCAGCCTTATGAATCCCGATAGAGAGTATTCCTGAGCTAATGTCCCCCCCTACATAGCTGCCGGCATTCGGGAATATATAGACTGTTGCTTCGGGATTCACTGCAAGGTCTATCTCACCTGCTTTCAGGAAATCAGGTGAATGTACCACAGGGATATAGGGTTCAACCGGAATATTGCTCACATCAAGGCCGAGCAGAAGGTGGGTCATTGCCGTATTTGAGGCTACAGAGACAGCAAATACCTCAGGGGTCTTTATTTTTGCGTCATCCACGAGTGATGCGATTATACTGTTCAGGCCACCGATGACCGCCCTCTGCAGTTCTTCAACCCCCCTGCTCATGGCAAAATGCATCCTGCTGAGAATATCATCACCATAAACGGTCTGAGGATTTGTCATGTTTTTCTCTGAAATCTTTTTTATGCTTTTTAAGTCAAAGAGGGAAGCGACTATGTTGGTAGTGCCGATATCAACGGCAATACCGAAAACCTGTTCCGAGTCGATTTCCAGTAATCCGGTGCAGGGGCCGGTTATGCCGAAAACGGGTTTTATTGAAAAATTCTTCTCCCTCAGCGCAGTGGGCAGAGCCCTCATCAACTCAAGAGGCACATGAAGATTTTTAATGTGCCTCTCCTTTATGCCGGCGGTCTCCCTGAGTCTCTCCACATCCGCCCTCTTGTCATCAGGGGAGGGCAGGGGGAGTTGCAGGTTTAAAGAGAAGCTTAACGGTTTCATCCTATAATATTACAGGATTTGCCTCTCAGATTGAAATCTCAATTGGGTGGAGGGCCCACGGTTGTGTAAATGATCTTGCCCATGTCACTCACATCATACCCTCCCAGGGTCGTTACCAGGTCCCTGAACTCGCTGTCGGATGTCAGGATATGAAGGAGAGACTGTATCTTTGGGGTTTCGATATACTCACCCCTTATTATCAGATCATATCTCTCCCTGGCCACCGGGATAAACTCCTGCCCCAGAGCCAGGGCAGCCGAAAGAATCCCCATCCCTGCATCTGCCACACCTGTAGCAACAGCAGAGGCCACGCCCATATGGGTATACTCCTCCCTGTCATAGCCCTCTATTTTCTGAGGGGGTATCCCCCGGTCTTTCAAACACTTGTCCGTCAGGAGCCTGGTTCCTGAACCACGCTGGCGATTAATGAATACAACACCCTCACGGGTAAGGTCTTCAATCTCCCTTATCCCTTTTGGGTTACCCTCCCGGACTATGAGACCCTGTTGACGATAGACAAGATTTACCAGCAAGATAGGGATATCACTGAGAAGACGTTTAATGAACGGGACGTTATACTCTCCTGTGGATTCGTCAAGAAGGTGTGTGCCCGCAATATGCGCCTCCATCTTCTTTATAGCCATTATACCACCCATTGAGCCCACATGTGCTGAGGAGAGACTATAGGAGTGGAACCGTCTTTTCAGAAGGTTTGCGAGGATGTCAAGGGTGTTGTCATGACTTCCGATACATACAATTGTATTCTCTATCTCATCTCTTGTTTTCAAAAGGGTTACCTCAACTTCGGACTTCTGTGCCAGGCCTTCACTCATTGCCGGAATCCTGACAATCCCGTCAGCCCTTTGAAGCGTCATCAGGGCTCCGGCGCCCCTGCCCGATGGTGTGGCTATGTATTTGTCACCTACCTTTCCAACCTTTACTCTCAGAAACTCCTCCTGTCCGAGTGAAGAGGCTACCGGTCTGGAGAGCCGGGCCTTTAATATCTCGGGCATCTCCGGAACAATGCCGAGTAAATGGTAAATAAGCGGCTTTGCGAATAATTCAAAGGTTATATAGGCACTGACCGGATAACCCGGGAGCCCGATAACCGGTTTGTCTTCAACCATGCCAAGGAGTACCGGTTTGCCGGGTTTTATATTGATGCCGTGGACAATGATCCTGCCGATCTCACCTATTGCATTTGGTGTAAAATCCTTTGTCCCTGCAGAAGAACCTGCGATAACCACAACAAGATCGCTATCCTTTAATGACTTCAAAATACTTTCCTTAAGTAATTCCTTATCGTCTGAAACAACGCCTTCTCTCCTGGACTCCCCGCCCCACTGATTAATCAGGGCACCTGTCATGTAGCTGTTGAAGTCGATTATATTCCCTCTCCTGAGCGGGGTTCCCGGCTCCACCACCTCGTTGCCGGTTGGTATCAGGGTTATGATGGGTTTTTTCCTGACGGATACGCCCGTATGTCCGCCCGCAAGTATGGCGCCGATATCCACAGGCCGAATCTTCTGGTTTTCCGGGAGTATCAATTCAGTCCGGACAATATCTTCTCCTACGGTCCTTACGTGCTGATACGGGGTGACGGATTCCGTTATCTCGATAGAAGACCCCTCGATGCTGACATCCTCAACCATTATGACTGCATTGAACCCATGAGGCATGGGCTCACCGGTATTTACAGGGATTGCCTGTTCGTTGAGTTTTAAACGCAGGGGATGAGTCTCTGTTGCACCAAAAGTTTCATGAAAGTGCACTGCATAGCCGTCCATTGCAGAGGAATGAAAGAAGGGTGATGATATCACGGCCTGTACTGCCCCGGCGGTTATCCTGCCCGCGGACTGATGCACAGGTATGAACTCCCCTTCCTTTAGCGGAAGTGGCTTGACTATCACAAGCCACTTTTCAATTGCGTCCTGAAGGGGGGTGTTATCCTGATATATTCTTCGGGATTGCTTCACGCGGATTTTTTAATCGGCCTTTTGTCCCTTCTGGAGCTCAACAACCTTCTTCTCTTGTTTATGTTCTTTTTGCATTTTTGAGCGTCCCTCAAAAATACCGCCTTCTATAATAACGAGTTTCTGGGTCTGGACATCTCCAAATACCTTGCCGCTGGAGTTTATCTCAACAGACTCACCGGTAGAGATATTGCCTTCAACCGTTCCACCGGCAATCACTCCATTTGCAAAAGCATCACCCTTTAAATGTCCGTTTTCCCCAACTACAATCCAGTCGGCCTTGATAGTTCCTTCGAATCTTCCGTCAATACGTATTGTCCCCTTGATCTCAATGTCTCCTTTAATAATGGTGTTGCTTCCGATAAGTGTCTCGATCCGGTCGTTTTTCTTATTGAACATGTTTCTTCACCCCCATAAAAGCTTTAGCGTTAACAGGTTTCTTGTCTATCCAGATTTCGTAATGGACATGAGGCCCCGTGGTATTCCCGGTTGAGCCGACATATGAAATGATATCACCCCTTTTAACTCGTTGTCCTACCTTCACAATGATCTTTTTATTATGGGCATAACCTGTGGTAAAACCAAATCCATGCTCTAAAACAACAAGCTTGCCGCTTCCTCCACTCCATCCGGCAAAGCTGACGATTCCATCGGCAGTTGCCTTGACAGGTGAGCCGGGCCAGGCAGCCACGTCCACCCCTGCATGAAAGGTTCTTTTGCCTGTCAGCGGATGGATTCTCCATCCAAAGTTGGAGCTTATATATCCTTTATCAACCGGCATGCCGATCGGGGTTGCATAATAGATATCCCTCTGCTGTCTCAGATAGTCTTTTATCTCTCCAACGGTCTCCATGGACTTTTCGATCTGTTTTTTCAGCAGATCCATGTCAAGAGAGCCTGTATCTGAAACATCTAGGGTCTCAAGGATATCCACTTTATTCTTCATAGAGAAAAGCCTGTTAAACTGTGTCTCTGCCTTTTTAAGGGAATTGATCGTGGTTCTCAGCTCAACAAACTGGCTGTAGTAGAAATCGAGTTTGTTTTTTGTGGCAAAGTATTTCGTAGTCGTTACCCCCACAGAGATAATATATCCGGTAAATATTATCCATGAAGCGAGGATCAGGATGATTCCGATAGAGGGGAGTTTAGCGCTGAAAGGTTTTTTATTACCACTGGAGACAAAGATTATGGTAACCGGTTTGAAGAGACGGCGTATGAACTTTTTCAGTTTATACATACCTGATCCCTGCTCTTCCTTTCTGTATTTCACCTATGATAAAACTATTGTAACCTGATGACTTTAGAAGGGAAACAGCCCTGTCTCCCTGATCGGGGGGTAATATTACAATATATCCGATGCCGAGATTAAAGGCTTTTTTCATCTCTTCCTCTGATATGTTTCCGGTTTTGCGGATCACCTGAAAAACAGGCTGCTCAGGCCATGTACCTGTTCTGATAATTGCTCCCATCCCTTCAGGGAGCACCCTTGGGAGATTTCCGGGTATACCGCCGCCTGTTATATGTGCCATTGCCTTGACATTGTGTCCTGCATCTTTCAGCAGGTTAAAGGCCTTTACATATATCCTTGTGGGTTCGAGCAGTTCTTCCCCGAGCGTCCTGCCGAACTCCTCAATAAAGGTATCAGGCCTTAAGGCCTTCAGATCGAAAAATATCTTTCTCACGAGGGAGTATCCGTTACTGTGAAGTCCACTTGATGAAATGCCTACTATAAGGTCGTCATGGGAGACCGTGCTTCCATCTACTACCATTTCCCTCTCTGCAACACCAACGGCAAAACCCGAAAGGTCATATTCGTCTTCCCTGTAAAACCCGGGCATCTCTGCCGTTTCACCTCCGATAAGCGAGCATCCGGATTCCTTGCATCCCCTTACAATTCCACTGACAATCTCGCTTGCCTTTTCTGCCATAAGCCTTCCGGTTGCTAAATAGTCAAGGAAGAAGAGGGGTTCAGCCCCTGAGGTCAGGATATCATTTACACACATTGCTACAAGGTCAATACCGATGGTGTCATGCCGGTCACACATAAAGGCGATCTTCAGCTTTGTTCCAACGCCGTCTGTTCCGCTTATGAGTACAGGTCTTTTATATTTGCCGGGGGCAAGCTCAAAGAGGGCCCCAAATTGTCCAAGGCCTGTAAGTACCTCTTTCCGGAAGGTCTCCTTTACCATTGGTGAGATGAGCCTTACAAAACGTTCTCCTTCGTTGATGTCGACGCCAGCTGATTTATAGGTTAAATCTTCAGGCATGGAGCTCCTTATTATTGAAATTATTTAACTTTCGCAATAGTAATATTTATGATTAAAGCAAAAAATATACCGGTTTATAGTATACAGGCCTTTGCCCTGGATTCAACGTACTGGTAAACTCAGCTTATTGAAAGGTGACGCAAGATGACACATCCTTGACATAACTTGTATATGTATTTGATACCGGGGGCGTTTCGTCGAATGCCATATATTTTGCATATTTACTTTAATTAAGGCAAGGTTTTATACTTTTCTGATAACATGAACAGAATGATATGAACAAAATAACAGTAGTAAATAAAATTCATGGGGAATTCATTACACAAAATGTGTCGGCTTTTTCATAAACAACAGACCCTTGTTTTAAACATATCTAACGTTAAAATAATATCCTGTAAAAAGGTCAGATGGTTCTAATCAAAGGTCTCCACACATTAGATAAAGCATTTCCGGATCCTGTTGTAACGATTGGTAATTTTGACGGAGTCCATCTCGGTCATCAGAAGATCTTCCGTAAGGTGGTAGATATAGCCCGTGACGGCGGCACCTCAATGGTTCTCACCTTTGATCCCCATCCCCTCAAGGTGATAGCCCCTGACAGGAAACTCAAACTCCTTACCCCCCTTGATGAAAAAATAAGGCTGATTGAGATGACCGGCATTGACGTCTTTTTGTGTATTGATTTCGACAGGGAGTTTGCAAAGATGGCTCCCGATGACTTTGTCAGGGAAGTGCTGGTAGATAAACTTAAGGTAAAGCATGTGATAGTAGGCCATAACTATCGGTTTGGTAAAGGAAAAAAGGGCACCACTGACCTGCTCAGGAGGCGCGGCGGAAAGTATGGTTTTAAGGTTAGTGTTGTGAGAAACAGGATAATTTCCGGCTATACTGTAAGCAGCAGCAGGATAAGGCAGCTACTCCTGTGGGGGAGGGTATGTGAGGCAGCCACTTTACTTGGAAGGCCCTATTCAATACACGGCAAGGTTATTACAGGGGCAGGCAGGGGGGCAAGCATACTCGGCATACCGACTGCAAACATCGAGACCCCGAATGAGTTGGCACCCAGAGAAGGGGTCTATGCCGTTAAGGTGAAGATAAACGGCAATGTCTATGACGGAGTGGCAAATATAGGTAAAAACCCAACCTTTGGTGGTGAGTCACTGAGCTACGAGGCCCACCTCTTTGATTTCAATGGTGACCTGTTAGGCAAGGATATCAGGCTCTTCTTCATTGACAGAATCCGTGGCGAGAAGACTTTTCCTGATGCCGAATCACTCAAAAAAGAGATAGATAAAGATATAGAGACGGCAAAATTAATACTAAAAGAGCACCGGGTCAACATCTATCCTTAGTGTCATTCCGGCATCTTCAATAACCTTTTTTACAGACTTCGCGCACTCCTTCAGTGCCTGTCTGTTCATATCCCTTAAAATAACCTGAAAGCAGGATGAGTAACCCTTTATCTTCGGTGTTATTCTGACGGGGCCTATGGCCTCTATCCTGCCGCATGATTTCCTGACGGTATTACTGATCCTGTCCGTGGTAAATGTATCGTCATTCGTATAGATGCAGAGGGTTGCCAGCTTTGTGTAAGGCGGCATGGTGTTTTCTTTTCTTACCTTGAGTTCGTCTTTTATAAATCCCATATAGTCCCAGTTCCTGAGGTATTTGTAAACAGGATGCCAGGGTATCTCCGTCTGGAGCAATAGCCGTCCTTTGTCAGAGAGGAGACCTTTTAAAGAATATATCTCCTGAACGAGTTTTTCAGGGGCCCTCACCTCAGGGAGGTTCAGCAGCAGGTCCGGATTCAGGAATGCAATAATGTCCAGACTCTTTTTAGGAACCCTCCTTGCCTTCAGTGTACCTACCACGATGTGCCGGGCTGTGGAATCAGGAAGCAAGGCCTCTTCTGATGATGTCTTCACGGGTTTCGCTGATCTATTTACGGTTTCCGGCTCCTGACTTCCGGTTTTTAACTTCCTGGAAATATCGCTGTCCTGTCTGACTACGTTTATCCCAAGGTGTTTTTTTAACTCCTCTTCAATCCTTTCCGTTCCTGCCCCAAAATGACTGAGTTTAAAGCTGCCGCATCTGCTACAGGACTGGGGTATTTCTTTACTGTAGCCGCAGAGATGGCAGATAAGGCCTTCCCCCTTGTGCACAACAAGTGGAGTCTGACACTCAACGCACATCTCTATCTCTTCACAATCATCGCACTTCAGCATGGAATACCCACGGCGCTGTATAACCACCATGGCACCTGCGGGTGGGTCTGTTTTATTAATGGCAGCCTTTAAACTGTTCAGAAGCCTTAAGGATAAAAAGGGGGCAACAGTCTTTGCTTTCCTTAGTTGAATCAGGGAGACAGCAGGTCCGGTGCCCCTGTTTCTCTGTCTCAAAAGGATGTATTTGTTATTAAAGGAGTTGTAACAGGATTCCACAGCGGGACTGACGGAGGTCAACACCACCGGTATCTTTTCAATAAATCCCCTCATTACGGCAACGTCTCTCCCGTGGTATCTCGGGGATTGTTCCTGTTTGTATGCCGTGTTGTGCTCCTTTGTTACGATAATTACCGAGGGGGAGAAGAGGGGTGCAAACACAACAGGTCTTGTCCCGACCACTATGTCGTACCTGCCGGCGTATATGCCTTCAATGGAATCATACCTCTCCGTTCTCTTCATTTCCCCATGGTATGTACAGACCCTGTTACCGTTCGGCAGCCCCTGCAGGAGTGAGTAAAGGAGCTCTGCATCCATGACCTCAGGTGTAAGTATGAGGGCGCTGCGTATTCCCTGAAGAAGTCTCAGTACAAAGGCGGTTTCGTGTTCATCTCCCGGTGCATGGTACAGAAAGGTTCTGTACACACCTTTTCGGACCAAAGCCGATATCTCATTTATAAAATCGGTTTCCTCTTCAGATGGTATCGGAGGATCAAATTCGAATGCAGCCGGGGGCCTGTGACGGGGTTTTCTTACTGCCTTGAGTATCTCTTTAAACGGCATGCTCTTAAGCATGGTTCCCTGGTTTGTGATGTAGTAGTCTGTACTCCAGTCAAGCAGTTCAGTCATTGCAGGAGAATATGCAGGCATAACAATCTCAACTATTTCGTTCAATCTACCCTTAAAGGTCCCGCTGCCCGAAGGATAATGCCTTAAAACCATGCCTTTTTTAATCTTCCCCCTCAACGGCGCCAGCACCATCATTCCGGCTTTTACGGATGGGCGGAGTTTTTCCGGTACAGAGTATGTAAGGGGCGGCAGATTCTGAGGAAATACAACGTCGCATAGATGCATAACAAATATTATACTTAAAACCGTTCAGGGTTTATCATGTCTTTCCATAAGTAAGGCATGCCTTACAATTATTGAAAGTATTAAAACAAAACATACCAGAGCGAAATTTAACCCGCTTAGGGTCTATCACTTAGTTTTTTTCACTTGATGGAGGTTTTTTGTCGATAAATCCGGGATTAAATGCATCATTCCTGGTGTTTTCCCTTGAAAAACTTGAAAAAAATATCGCTTTTGGGTTAACTTATTCTGCATTATTAATATAACTGTTAATTTGAAAATTACATAAGGAGGGAATCTATATGGCTAAAAAGATGGCTAAAAAGTATGTCTACTTCTTCGGTAACGGCAAGGCTGATGGAAAATCTGATATGAAAAATCTTCTGGGCGGCAAGGGGGCAAACCTGGCAGAGATGACCAACCTCGGCATTCCGGTACCACCTGGATTTACGATAAGCACCGAGGTTTGTACCCTTTATTACAGGAACAATCATAAGTATCCCCGGGAACTGAACAAACAGGCAGATGATGCATTAGCCAGGGTTGAGAAGATCATGGGGAGGAAATTCGGGAATCCCAACAACCCGCTTCTTGTCTCCGTCCGTTCAGGTGCACGCACCTCCATGCCGGGTATGATGGAGACCGTCCTGAACGTCGGTCTTACCACGAAGACCATTCCCGGACTTATAAAGCAGACGAAAAACGAGCGTTTTATATATGATGCATACCGCCGCTTGCTTATGATGTACTCTGATGTTGTTATGGAAAAGGCTGCCGGTATAGAGCCGGAAGAAGGTCATGGTATACGTGAGAAACTTGAGCACGTAATGGACAGGTTAAAGAAGGAGAAGGGGTACAGGAATGATACCGACCTGACAGTGGATGACCTGAAAAAACTCTGTGATGAATTTAAGGTAATAATCAGGAAGACCCTCAGGAAAGAGTTTCCCGATGATCAGCACGAGCAGCTCTGGGGTGCTATAAGTGCTGTTTTTCAGTCGTGGATGGGGAAACGTGCTGTTTCATACCGCAAGATTGAGAAGATCCCCGAGGATTGGGGAACTGCAGTAACTGTTCAGGTAATGGTCTTCGGCAATACAGGTGATAATTCTGCAACCGGTGTTGCCTTTACCCGCAATCCCGCTACCGGGGAAAACGTTTTTTTCGGAGAATGGTTGCCAAATGCACAGGGAGAAGACGTAGTGGCCGGTATCAGGACGCCAAACCCTGTTAACAATGCCGGTAAAACGGTTGATACAAAGCATCTTCCGTCTCTTGAAGAGGCAATGCCCAAGGTGTATAAGCAGTTATTCAGCATTCAGAAAAAACTTGAAAAACATTACAATGATATGCAGGATATCGAATTCACAATCGAAAACGGAAGACTCTGGATGCTCCAGACAAGGGTTGGTAAGCGTAACGGGCAGGCCGCCATAAGAATGGCTGTTGATATGGCCAACTCCAGGCTAATTTCCAAAAGAACAGCCATCCTGAGGGTCAAGCCGGATCAGATAGACGAGCTTTTACATCCAGGTGTTGACCCTGCGGCTGAAAAGAAGGCCGTGGAACTTGCAAAGGGTCTGCCGGCCGGGCCGGGCGGCGCCACCGGAAAGATTGTATTTACTGCCGATGATGCAGAGGCATGGGCAAAGAAGGGTGAGACCGTGATACTTGTCAGAAACGAGACATCACCTGAGGACGTACATGGAATGCATGCCGCAGCGGCAATTCTTACGGCTAAAGGTGGTATGACAAGTCATGCAGCACTTGTTGCCAGGGGCTGGGGTAAATGTTGCATTGTGGGCTGTTCCGAACTCGAGATAAACCTGAAAAAGAAAGAACTTTCCGTGAATGGCAGAGTGCTGAGAGAGGGTAACTGGATAACCCTGAACGGCTCAAAGGGCCGTGTATATGAGGGTAAATTGAATCTGTTGTCGGCTGATCCTGATCGTAACAAGTGGTACAAGGAATTAATGACCTGGGCGGACAAGTTCAGAAAATTAAAAGTCAGGGCAAATGCCGATGCTCCGAATGATGCTGTTACAGCAAGAGGTTTTGGGGCTGAAGGGATTGGTCTATGCAGGACAGAGCATATGTTTTTTGATGCTGACAGGGTAATGGTTGTGAGGGAGATGATACTCTCCGAGACTGTTGAGGGTAGGAAGAAGGCGCTTGCCAGGCTTCTCCCCATGCAGAAGGGTGATTTTAAAGGAATATTCAAGGCAATGAATGGTCTCCCTGTAACCATAAGGCTTCTTGATCCGCCGCTTCATGAGTTCCTGCCCCATACCGATGCTGAACTGAAAGTACTGGCCAAAGAGATGGGAGTCCCATTTAAACAACTGAATGCCAAAAACAAATCTCTTCACGAGTTTAATCCCATGCTTGGACACCGCGGATGCCGTCTTGGGGTAACTTTCCCTGAGATATACGAGATGCAGGCCAGGGCCATTATGGAGGCTGCATGTGAGGTCTCAAAGGAGAAGGTAAAGGTTATCCCGGAGATAATGATACCCCTTGTCGCACACGTTAAAGAGCTTGAAGTAATGAGGGACCTTGTAGTAAGTGTTGCAGAGGAAGTAAAGAAGAAATACAAGGCGAGGGTGGCATATACTGTGGGAACCATGATAGAATTGCCCCGTGCATGTGTAACCTCTGATGAAATAGCAGTTCATGCCGACTTTTATTCCTTTGGCACAAACGACCTCACCCAGACGGTCTACGGTCTTTCAAGGGATGATGCAGGCAGTTTTCTCCCTTATTACATAGAGAACGGGATACTCAAGGATGATCCTTTTATATCCATAGACAGAGATGGCGTTGGCGCCCTCATGCGAATAGCCGTTGACAAGGGCAGGAAGGTCAAGAAAGGTCTCAAGTTAGGTATATGCGGTGAGCACGGAGGAGAGCCGAAATCCGTTGAGTTCTGCCATCAGCTTGGACTAAATTATGTAAGCTGTTCTCCTTTCAGGGTACCTATAGCAAGATTTGCTGCTGCACAGGCTGCGTTAAAGGAGTAGACGGGAAGAATCTAAAAGTCCTGATTACCGGAGAGGTACAAAATGAAAAAGACGATTGTTTTATTAATGCTTTTAGGACTATTTACAACAGGCTGTGCAACAAGGGAGTACGTGGCCAAACAGGTTGAGCCCGTACAGAAAAAGGTTGATACTGTTAAAGACGGGGTTGATGCCCTTAACAAGAGGATAGACTCAATGACTCAGAAGCTCGATTCCCTTGACAGCAGGGTTACAGTGCAGGAGGGGGATATTAAGGAAGTAAAGGCACTGGTACAGGAGGCAAAGGCAATTGCCCGGAGGGCTGAGGGCAGGGCAGACGAGGCTTACAAAAAGGCAGAGGATGCCCTGAAAAAGGCCGAATCAGCAATGCGCAGGGCAGAAGCAGCACTGCAGAAGGGATTGAAGAAATAGATTAACCCATGAATTATACGAATTCCGGATTCCTGTTTTTACAGGAATCCGGAAACAGTCTTGACAGCCTCCATGGACACCTGCTACATTAAGCATACCAAATCTTTTGATAACTCCACTTTTTGATAGCTTATTAAACCAGTAAATAAATGCTTAATATGTCATTCTGACTTTATTTCAGAATCTCTGAAAAGCAATATGTTGCAAGACGCAGTCTGTTGCATGATATATTGTAAGCTGAAATTGGAGGCAAGAAATGAAGATCAAAGTTTATCTGGAACCAAGCGATGAAGGAGGTTATACCGCTATTGTTCCATCACTACCAGGTTGTATATCTGAAGGTGATACTAAAGAGGAAGCAATAAAAAATATAAAAGAAGCAATTGAACTTTATTTAGAGTCTGTTGAGGATGATGTGATAACTCTTCCTGAGGCTGAGGAATTAGAGTTAGCAATATGAGCAAGAGTCAGAAAATAAGGTAGGGTCAAAGAATGGGGAGTTACCGGCATCAGGTAAAACAATTAGAGATATAATCAAGGAAGAATGGTAATAGTTCAGCCCTTTATTGAAAAAAGAGCGTATAAAAAAAGTTCTTGCATTCCAAGTCATCCATATGCTATTGTTTAGCATATGAATTTGGAAGTTAAATATCAAGGACGGGTTGCAACAACACAAGACACGGAATTCATCAAGAAATTGATTGCCGACAATCCTCTTGATAGTCGCCGCAGCATATCGAAAAAACTCTGCAAGGCCTGGAACTGGGTTCAGCCCAACGGAGCCTTGCGAGATATGGTTTGCAGAGGATTCTTGCTTCGCCTCGAATCAGCCGGATATATCAAATTGCCTCCCAGGAAATTCACTCCCAACAATCCTCTTGCCAATCGTAAGAAACCTGCGAAAGCAGATATAGATCAAACGCCTATAGTTAGTACATTATCAAAGATTCAACCGCTTCAGATACGGCAGGTACGCAATACCCGGTATGAGAAGTTATTTAATAGTTTGATAGCACAAGAGCATTATTTGGGCTATTGCCATCCTGTAGGAGAACATCTGAAATATATAGTTTTTAGCGAAGAAAGACCCATCGCGTGTTTGGCCTGGTCATCAGCGCCCCGTCATATTGGATGCAGGGATAAGTTTATCGGCTGGCCGGCAGATACCCGCAAAAAGAATCTACACCTTATTGTCTATAATAGCCGGTATCTTATATTACCCTGGATACAGGTTCCGTATTTGGCATCCCACTTGTTAGGCAGGCTATCCAAAGTACTTCGGGTTGACTGGGAGAGAGTATATAATCACCCCATACATTTTCTTGAGACATTTGTCGATACAGAACGTTTCAAGGGCACCTGTTACAAAGCAGCCAACTGGATATACCTTGGGAAGACTACCGGACGGGGCAAGAATGATCAAACTCACAAACCTAACCGGTCTATTAAAGCGGTTTATGGGTATCCTTTATCCAAATATTTCCGGAAGGTGTTATGCCATGGGTAGAAATGAAGCTGAAAAACTGTATGATTCCGGCAAAGAGCCAACTGTAGAAAAACTTCTTCAGCAAGATGCAGAAAATAAGCAATTAAAAGAAAAGATTGCACAGTTACAGAGGAACTCACAAGAGTCATCCAAACCTCCATCCTCTGATAATCCCAAAGGAAGAAACCGGGAAGATGAAAACCACAGTAAGAGTAAACGCAAACCCGGTGGACAGCCCGGACATAAAGGGACTTATAGACAATTGATTCCTCTGGATGAAGTTGATGAGGTGATACCCGTATATCCGAAAACATGTGGGTGCTGCAATAAAAATCTGCCAAAGGGTAAAAAGGCTAATGTAGTCAAAGAACCTTACAGATGGCAGGTTACAGAGATTCCTCCTATTAAACCTGAGGTAACCGAATATCAATGTTTCACTGTAAAATGTGATTGTGGGCATATTAATAAAGCGCAACTGCCGGAAGAAGTAGCCAAATCAAACTTTGGGCCGAGATTAACAGCAATCATTGCTTATCTTGCGGCTGTTTGTCATTTATCCCGCCGCGGCACAGAGGGTTTTTGCCAAACCTTATTAGGGATAGATATTTGTCTTGGCTCAGTACAGAAATTACTTGAAGAAATGTCAGAAGCAATGGAGCCTGTTGATAAAGAGTTACAGGGTGCTTTACCTTCGGAGGCAGTTATAAATGCTGATGAGACCGGATGGAGAGACCGCTGGTTATGGATATTTGCCGCTTCAACCTTCATCTACTTCAGGGTATCCGTCACGCGAGGTTCTCATACATTAATAGATGTGCTGGGAAATATCTACAGGGGCATTCTCTGTGTTGATAGATGGGGAGCATACACAAAATACCATAAAGGTCTGATGCAGCTTTGCTGGGCGCACCTTAAAAGGGATTTTAAAGGAATCGCAAAAATCGGTGAAGCTAAATTATCTTCTGATGCCATAACCTTTGCTAAAAAGATGGAGAAGCTGAGAAAAAAGTTAATGGATTTGTGGTACATCTTCAAAGAAGGCAACATGTCCCGACAGGAGCTTATCCAAAAAACAGAACCGGTGAGGTCGGCTATGGAAAGGCATCTTAAAGCCTGTAAAGATTCAGAGGAGAGGCGCGTCCGCACTCTATCGCGTAAATTATTAAAACAGCTTGACAATCTCTTCCCCTTTATCTTCCATGAAGGAGTGGAGCCAACAAATAATCTGGCAGAAAGAGGCATCAGACCCGCTGTCCAGTGGCGTAAGATATGTTTTGGAAATAGAAGCGATAACGGCGCTGTCCTCACTTCACGGTTGTTGACTGCTACTCGCACATGCTGGCTACAAAGAAGAAATCCTCTTGAATTCCTCGTTGATGCTATTACTGCTTTTAGATCAAGTATCCAAACTCCTTCTCTGCTATAATTATGTTTCAAAGTACATTTGCCCTTTAAGGGGCTGAACTATTACACCAGATGCAATATCCAACCCATTATTTTGTCTACAATTCTGGATATCCAACGATTTTTGCGTCCCCGGCCTCCAACATATTCAGCCTTTATATAAAGACCATATGCCTTACAGAAGTCATAAATGCCCTTTCTGGAAACAACCTTATCATAAAACGTTGGGAAAGGAGCCTGTCCCGGGTTCCCCGCATCTTTATACCCTTGAATGTATTTTGTATAAAAAATGTGAAACCAGAATGGGGTTATCCTTGTTAAAAAACCTCTGGCGGAATCTCTATTCGGGATTCTGAGCACGAGAATCCCTCTAGGCTTCAGCCATTTCATAAAGTTTTTCAGCACACCTTCTGCCCCGTTAATATGTTCTAAAACGTAGGAGTTATAAATCACATCGTACTTATTCTCCTCCAAATTCACATAGCGCAAGTCCCCAAGAATACCAATATCAATATCCCTCTGCTGTTTCATTCGGATTTCCAATGCATCTTTATCAAGGTCAACCCCTGTTAAAGTGTATTGGGTATCCTCCATGTCGAGTCCCCACATATTACCACATCCCGCTTCAAGAATATTTAGCACCTCATTACTTAAGCGACTGAAAATAAATAACCTTTACACTTTATCAACTTATTGGTTTAATTTTATAGTTCCACTCGCCGTGAAAATCAGACTTCTCGATGTAAACATTTTCTAATTCTTTATCTGTTACTTTTCTACCCTTCACATAAATATTCTCGTCAAGTTTTACTTTAATTTTTAACCCTGTTTTAGTTTTGGTATTACCAATTAAATTAACAATGGTTTCTCTTGATATCAAAGGTCTTCCTCTCCAGTTCTTTGATATAAAAGAAAACATTTTATGTTCGATTTTATTCCATTTGCTTGTACCTGGGGGAAAATGACAAACATTTATTGTTAGTCCGGATTCATTGGCAAACCTCTGTAATTCTGCCTTCCAAAGCCGGACTCTGTAACCATTACTACCTCCACAGTCTGCCGTAATCAAAAGCTCTCTGACATTATGATATTCAGCTTTCCCCATATCATACCACCAGCTTTTTATAGAGTTAACTGCAAATTCTGCTGTATCCTTACTTATTCCAACATTGACAAAACCTATGTTTCTAAAGAGATCATAAATACCATATGGTGCTACTTTCCCTAATTCCTTATTAATAAAATCATAAACTTCTACTTCCTCAGGATGCCCTTTTTTGCTATATTCTTTGCCCTTGTTGGCATAATTCCCAACATTCTCTTTTTTCTTTGCATCAACTGAAATCGCAGGTAAGCCAAGCTTTTGAAATGATTTTACTGTTTCATTAATATATTCAAATTGCGCATTCCTATCAGGATGACTGCTCCCTTCTTTGGTCTTCTTGTTTGACTGTAAGCTGTAGCCTAATTCTGAAAGCAACTGTCCTACTTTAGGTTGGCTCACATCATACCCCTGGGCTATTAACTCGTCCCGAAGGTTATACGTGCTTTTACACGTCCAACGTAGTGGAGTCTCGGGGTCTCCTCTACTTAAAGGCTCTAATAAAAGTTCTAAATCTTTCAGTATGGTAACTTGTTTTTCAGTAAGTTTTTTGCGGCCTCCTCCTGACTTCCTGACCCGGTCTTTCTCCAATTTATCTTTACACTCAATTTCCTCTAATCCATAATAAATTCTTGGACGGGAAACATTAGTTGCCCGATTTACAGCAGTTACCCCTCCCCGACCATTCACCCGGTTATAAGCCCGTGCTTTGGATGCACACCATATACGAATTCGCCGCTCATCTAATGAATAA
>ENA-ORDP01000556-ORDP01000556.1-marine-sediment-metagenome-genome-assembly--contig:-NODE-556-length-23962-cov-4.103610_pt1 | contig 23962 bp, 27 predicted proteins | sample MGYA00248627_ERZ508539 | MGnify/ENA primary metagenome ERZ508539 (study PRJEB26208, sample SAMN05571518) | marine sediment metagenome | biome: deep sea; feature: Hydrothermal vent; material... | reverse complement strand
TTTAAGTAAGTCCGATATTGAAAACATGGATTCTGGTTTAGATATGGATTTTACTTCAGCATACTTAGTTGGAAATAGACAATATTTGCTATTGGAATTATCATTTAATCTTGAATTATATAATAAAATAGATCCAAAGAGCACCCGCAAGATTAAAGATGGGTATATTAAAGCAATCGTGTATAAATAAGTGCATAACCTCTGGATTCCAGGCATGAGTACCTTCCTTGTTTGAAAACCTGACCTGATGCGTGGTCATGGCAGATCTTAGTATACGGGAACGAGCGCATAGCCCTGTGTCTGGTAACCGATGGCTGAGATGAAACCATTACCGACGGCCTGGACGTCCGGGATAATGTTGGCAGGCGCGATGTCCATGCCCCGCAGTGCTATACTGCAGACTTCGGTGCGGATGCCCAGGGCTTTGAGTTTATGTATGCTTTTCTGTACGGCAGATACGTTACGCTGGTCCTTGTAGGAAATACCACGACGGTTACGGGTGAGAAAGGCGACGGAGGGGCCGATGATGACAACAATGATTTTTGTATTCACTCCCTGCGCGCGCATCCCCTTTTCGGTTTTTTCCACAACGTTGAGTACATGGGACAAGCGGCCAGCATCTTTGATGCTGAGCATGAATACCGCTTTTGCGCTGCTTAATCCATGCAGTGACTGAGTGTCTCTGGGTTGTGGAGTGATCAGTGGAGCAGAAACAGCAATCATTGACTGCAGTAACGCAAACAGGGTAAGTGTCAGGAGCAGAATATTTTTGCCGGTATAGTGCATTACTGTCCTCCTTCAATTGTGGCTTTTGTCCAATACTAGTGAGCTCGATCTGATTGAGCCTGTATGAGAGGATTAATATAGTATAGTTTACCTGGGCCTGGATGTCCGTAGGCAGCTCTTTTTTGTCATCGACAGCCAGGAATATTCATGACTTTGGGGTATGTGTTGCTGTACCATAGGTGTTACAAGGAGAATTCAGATGGTTTTTGACAGCTTCTCGGTAGCTTGGTCAACGATGCTCTGGTTAGCATTTGGCCTGGCCCTGATCATGGGTGCGGTGGTACAAAAAACCAATTTTTGTACCATGGGGGCAATTTCCGACTGGATAAATATGGGTGACCACGGAAGGATTCGTGCCTGGTTGTTCGCGATTGCGGTGGCTTTACTGGGGGTCACGCTTTTCGAAACACAGGGTCTGATTACTCCTGACCTGGCAATGCCCCCATACCGTAGCGGTACCTTGATCTGGGCAGAGAATATGCTTGGTGGTTTTATATTTGGTATTGGTATGACATACGGATCCGGTTGTGGAAACAAGACTCTGATTCGCCTGGGAGCTGGCAACTTAAAATCAATAATTGTCTTTTTGGGCATCGGCGGCATTTCCTATTATATGATTAACTCATTGCCTGGCACTGATGAGACATTGTTTTCATTGCTCTTTAATGACTGGATCAGACCGCTTGCCATCACGCTGGACAGCGGCGCACAGGATTTTGGTACACTACTGGCAGGGCCTGAAAATGCATCCGCTGGCCGGCTCTGGGTAGGCTTGCTGTTATCATTTGCGCTACTGGTCTTTATCTTCAAATCAACTGATTTCCGCAGAAATTTCGATAATATCCTCGGTGGGCTGATAGTTGGACTGGCAGTCGTAAGCCTCTGGTATGTCACATCGAATATACAGCTGGCTTATGAGTCAGATTTTGATGGTAAAGTAACAACAACTTTGCGAGAACATCTTGACCCGGCCACCTCTCAGTGGGATATGTCCGAGGAGGTGCATAAGGGCTGGGTTGGACCAAAGCCGTCCAGAAATTCTGGTAGCCCAATGTCATTTTCATTCATTAACCCATTAGGACAAACTCTCGGATATCTATTTACAGGCATGCAGAAGATAAAAATTGTTCTTGGTGTTGCAATTGTGTTTGGTGTCATCCTGGGCTCGCTTCTTATGTCATTATGGAGGAGAAGTTTCAGGTTTGAATGGTTTGCATCAGTTGGTGATTTTTTCAATCATGTTATCGGTGGTATTTTGATGGGTTTTGGGGGCGTGCTTGCACTGGGTTGTACCATTGGGCAGGGCGTTACCGGTGTAAGCACACTTGCCTTAGGGTCATATCTCGCGCTTATATCAATAGTATTCGGTAGTGCTCTGACGATGAAAGTGCAGTATTACAGGATGGTATATGATGATGCTGGATTCTTTAGTGCGCTGAGTTCTTCTTTGGTTGATATGAAATTACTTCCGGGCAGGATGCGTAAACTCGACAAAGTCTAACGGCCTGGTCAGTTTCCTTTTTATTCCAGAGGTACGCCAGGCGTCGTGCACTGACCAGTTTAGAATTTTCCACAATCCTCAAAAGGGGGGGTATCTGTCTCCTGATCATACAGGCGTATCTCAGTCTGCGCATTTGATTTACATATATTCAGTATGATTTCACAATACTCATTCTGAGTGTCAACTGGAGTGGGGTCATCAGCGCAGTTACACCCTGCAATAATCCCGGAATAAAAAATTCCGGATTTTATGTGTACAAAATTCAGATCATCACTGATGGCCAGAATAATGACACTGAAACGATCTGTTATAGCATGGCTGCTCTGGCGCAATCCTTGTTGCAAGGGAAGCAAATTACCTTGCAGTGCTTCTACCTCGGTTTTAAGGATTTCCCGGAAATGGGATGACCCCCATGCGCCCAGTGATTTTTTCAGTGTTATTTTAAAGATCTTTTCCTGTGGCAATTTCGAGCCACTTTGTAGTTTGTTCCCCATAATCTTGCCTAAGTGCAGGTTTCGTTATCGTTATCCAGTATGTTCGCGCAAAGATCCTTTTTTTCCAGTATAGACTAGACAGCGCCTGGTGTCGTAAAGGCTATGCGTAGTCTTTGTTATTTTGCGTATTGTGATCCTCATGAGCGGTACTCCTGGTTCGTACGTAAATCTATTTACAGGTATTTAATTTCAGTGCTGAGACGGAGTTGCGTGTAAAACATTTAGAGTGTTCCGTACTGGTGTGCCTGTTTCAGGGCACAGGATGTATATACACCAGCGCTGGTTAGTCTATCTGTTGCTGTTTATTACATGTATTATGGTATTGGTCATGGCAGTTTTGTCTGCTACGGCAATGTTATGTCATCTAACGGTTAGTTCGCCCTGAGTGATGCAGCTATGAAAATATTATCAGTAAATTGGCGGGGGGTTACTATACTGCTAATCATGACGATACTTATGCAGCCAGTACAGGCTGAACGCTACCGTTTGGAGGACAAGTCTGCCGAGCTGGTAAAATTCAAGGATACGTTGTCGATACAAGGCGTGAAACTGGGTGACCTGCTTGAACGCGTAGACAAGGTTGAAGCCTGGCGCAGTCGTCTCGATCAGAAACAGGTCGCTTTGAGGCAGGAAAATGAACAAATGAAGGAAGACAGGAAGCGCGTTAATTTAAATGAAATAAGTTCGGAAGATCTGCAGAAAAAAGGGAATCTTTCCGGGCGCTGGTTACGCAACGAACATGAGTTGGATGAATTTAAGCAGGATGTGGTGCGCTTCAACCAGTATCTTAAAGCATACAATGAGCTTGCCCAGGAATTAATGCCGCTGATTCAAAACCGTAATCCGGAGGATGTAAAAGCATTGCTGAGTACTATGCAGCAGTTATCAGCCAGCCTGGATGATGCCTTGCAACGTAAGGATATGCAGGCCGCTGAACAGCTGGTTTCTCAGTCGGGCCTTGGGAAAGAATTTGGTTACACTCGTTAACAAACCTGATTATGACGGATTGTAACGGTCAGCCGGTGTTAATCGATGGACCAGCGGGCAAGCTGGAGCTGTTGTGTGAAGGCAACGAGACGGCCGAAAGGGTGATGATTATCTGTCATCCGCATACCCTGCATGGTGGCACGATGCAAAACAAGGTGGTACACACACTGGCGCGCGCAGTTGCCGGAGCGGGAGCGATTGCGGTACGCTTTAATTTTCGCGGCGCCGGTAACAGTGAAGGAAGTTACGATGAAGGCTGCGGTGAACTGGCTGATCTGATTGCGGTACGGCACTGGGTGAAACAACAATGGCCGGTTATGCAAATGGGTGTGGCCGGTTTTTCCTTTGGTTCCTATGTCGCCTGGCAGGCAGTGGCAGAGCTGGATGCTATTTGTCTGATCACGGTCGCACCACCCGTATCAATGTACCCGTTTGAGCGCTTGCCGACCCCTCGAATACCCTGGCTACTGGTTCAGGGTGAGCAGGATGAGGTTATTTCTGCGACTGAAGTCCTGGACTGGGCGCGTCTGCATCCCGGAGTCGAGATCAGCTCACTGGCAGATTGCAGCCATTTTTTTCACCGGCGACTCAGGGAATTATCAGATGTCGTTGAGCAATGGTGTAAGCGTGTATTTCAGGATTAGTCCCGTTAATCAAGGGTAACCATATGATATATTCTGTTAACTTATTGTAAATATTAAAAATATTACACCCGTTAAAGCCCATGCTTCAATCAGCCGATAAATTATACAAGAGGCAGCTTATTGAGGTAACGGGATATGAAGCAATGCAATACACGTACTTGGGCCGCAGTCAGAAATGATAATCGACCGTTTTTCCGGGCAGCCGCCTGCGTGCTGACGTTTTCCCTGATGCTTCTACACCAACCCATACAGGCCAGTTTGCTGGAAACTTCAGCGGATAGTTCACAGTGGCAGTTGTTCAAAGCGTATAAGGCCCGCCCAGGTCAGGACAAACTGGCATCACCCACCCACACCGAGTATGAAAACTTTCGTGTTGCCGTTCTGGATTATTTTAATGAGGAATACCAAAGCGCTTACAAGCTGTTTCGTCCGCTGGCCGAAAAGGGAAACAGTAGTGCAGAATATTATATGGCATTAATGTTTGATGAAGGCCGGGGTGTTAAACAGGATGCCAGCGCTGCAGTTGGCTGGTACACACTTGCGGCGCAGCAAGGTCATATGGATGCGCAGTATAATCTGGGTGTAGCCTATGCCAGTGGTATGGGTGTGAGCTCTGACATGGGTCAGGCGATAGCGTGGTGGAAAAGGGCCGCGCAACTAGGCAGCGTTGATGCGCAGTTCAATCTGGGGCTGGTGTACTATATCGGACAGGGCAATATAAAAGTCGATCTGAACAATGCCCTGAGCTGGTGGCAGAAGGCTGCAGGTCATGGTGATGCGGTTGCGCAGTACCAGCTTGGTATGATGTACGCCACTGGAAAAGGCACGCAACAGGATTTGTGTGCTGCGGGCCAATTATGGCGTTATGCAGCGAGGCAAGGTCATGATGAAGCGATCATGGCTTACCTGGAACTGAACAGTGAAACATCGGTGCTGAGTAGCTGTCGCGACCTGCGGGCGGATGCGAGAAACTGAGCTGTCGGTAGTTCTGGCCCGGTATTCCGATTATTTAATTCCTGCGGTGATTCTGCTCACTCATGGTTGACTGCGGCCTTCCCTTATCGTATGGCTCGTGGCTAAAATTCAGCATATCCATCCATGTAGACGCCCCTGAGAGGGTTATCCTTCCAGCACTATGTGCTACGCTTTAGCAAGAACAGAGCTTTGAGTGTGAGCAATGCGGGTGCGGAGCCATGCAGTACCAGATCAAATATGTCGATCGGGCGACTCAGGTCACCACTGGCCAGTAATTTCAGCTTTTCCCATAAATGTGGTTCAGGTGCAAACGGTGCCAGTCCCAGTGTCAGGGATAGGACAATCAATACTGTAAAAGAAATTTTATCCAGCCAGTTCATGCTCAGTGCCTCGTACAACAGCCTGATCAATAGTCAGGGTAAGCAGATTGTGATTGTACACGAGTGCAGGCAGTCAGGCTTGTATAACGACTTAGGAGGTGTGAGATGAAGATCTCGAATTTAGTTTCAGGTCTGATAATGGTGTCTGTATCCAGCATGGTGGTTGCAGAAGCGAAAATAGTCGATACGCCTTATCAGGAAGAACAAAAAGTATTGTTTGATTTTTATCTGGATGAGCCAGCCGAAATTGGCTCGGCACTGTACTGGGTGCGTTCTTTTTTTCATCCGTTGATTGGCCCACCCAGATCGTATGCACCTGACTTTATGAATATTATAGTGCTGATACATGGAACAGAGATTGTCACTCTAGCTAAAAAGAACCAATCCCGATATAAAACGGAGGTCCAGCGTATGGAGTATTACGCTGATCTGGGGGTGAAATTCAAGGTATGTGGTCTGGCGATGGGCGACTACGGTTACGTGCCAAAAGATTTTTACGATTTTGTTGAGATTGTTCCTTCCGGTATCACCGAGCTGGCGCACTGGCAGCAGCAGGGTTACGCGATTATCCAGCCAACTATTTTGAGCAAAAAATATACAATTGACGAAATACGCTAAAAAATCAAAAAGTTGTTTGACGCTACAGCGTGTCGGCTGTTGTAATAACCACATGGAAGATTGTGGAACTTGCGATGAGTGACCTCAGGGACCTGGAGCTGATCCGCAATGGGCGCTTTGATGAAATTTTCTTTGTTGATTTGCCGTCGGCTGAGGTACGCAGCGATATTCTGAAAATTCATGTCGAGAAACGCAACCTGTTCTTGCAAGATAAGGATTATCAGCAACTGGCCGGGCTGGCAGAAGGTTTTTCCGGTGCCGAGCTTGAGCAAGTAGTGGTATCGGCATTGTATAGTGCGCATGCAGTAGACCGGACGGTGCCGGCGGGTTAAGGGCTATCGGTATCACGCATATTCAATATAGTAGATGGTAAACCCGAGCGTAATTAACGCAATTTCGAACGCGGTAATCCATAGCAGCATATAGGTGATACGGCGACCTGACGGATTCATCGGTTGCCACACACGCCGCATGTACCAGCGCCACAAGCGGAAACGTGACCAGCGCTGCCAGGAAAGGAAATATTGCTGTAAATATTTTGCCCAGACGGTAATGCTTTTGTCGACTGTGTGCAGGTGTTTCTTGCGTTCCTGTTCGGGCATGCCATCGTAGTTTTCGGTGATGGTTAGTTGGGATTTCCATTTAGAGCCGGGTGGCGTAGGTTCAATTCTGAAAGTGGTGCTGGACTTCACGCCTTGTAGATACTCTATCTGTATGCCGTCTGGCAACTCCCTGACCGTGAGTGTCAGGTCAAAATCAAAAGGCTCTTCCTGGCTGATATTCTGACCTGAGAACCGGTAATGATTGTATTCATCTGCCTCCCAGTCCTTGAAGATCAGCATCGGGTTAATACGGAACATTCGTTCAATGTCCTGACAAAAGGATTTCAGGCTCTCTACATCAAGTGGTGTCTCAATCGAGACCCAAACCGCATCCTCAGCAGCTACCGTGGCACTACTCTGGTCATTCATTGGGGGTCTGCAGGGTAAGGAACTATCAGCAGCGGGATATCAAGTGACCGCACCAGGAATTCGGGTTTCATACGAGAACGCAGGCCCGTCATGCCTTTGGGTCGTGGTGAGCCCATGATAACCAGATCGTATGTTTCCTTCTTGCAGGATTTAATCAGGCATTTGTCCGGTTCACCCAATACGATTTCACTGATGTATTCCAGTTCATTCTCTTCGGCATGCTTGCTGACACGACCAGTGTGTTCATCAACTTCCTTGCCCAATTCACTTTCGAGATAGCGGCGGAAGGTGTCCCTGGTTGAACCGTTGTTCAGCCAGTCATCACCTGTCATGCCTTGCCAGAAGGTGGGAACAACAATCAGATGATGCAGTTTGGCACCCTTATTACACATCAGTAATGCCATTTGTTCGGCAGCCAGGGCACCTTCAGTACCATGACTGGCCAGTAATACGTGATTAACAGAATTCATAGATGTACCAACTCAATACTTGTATAGCTGCTACTTACCACACATCCGTGCGTTTGAGGCATGCATGTTCGTGCATGAGGCTTAAAAAACCGGTGCCCGCCGCCGTACTACCATGGCTGCGGACACCGGCACAGTTTACTAATTACCGCCTAATTTGCAACATACACCCATGCTGCAAGGATCAGGGCAAATATCAGTGCCATAACATCTTCCATGCGGTCACTGCCAAAAATGGATAGGACTGAACCACGATCAAATTGCTTTTCTTCATCTTCGCTCATGTTTTTATCCTCACAAGTTAAATAGTTTCACTGACGAACATCAGGACCACGATCAGAGACAGGACGGCCTTGGTGAGTCCGACTACGCCACCGATTACGGCGGGTTGTCCGCCTGCCTGTTTCATCGAGCCGATGGTGATCTGCATACCCAGTCCGACCAGACCAAATGCGAATAGCCAGGTAATCCATTTACGGAAGGCCTTGACCTTTTTCGCTGTATGTCGAACTGCCTTGTGTGCCTTCTTCAGGATCTTGTTAGACCCTTTAGACATTACCTTGGCATTGATCAGGCCGCGAAGAGCGGCATCATCATCGATCGACATGATCTTGCGGTTATCCATCAGACGTCCCAGCGCTTCTTTCCGATCAGAGCGTTGAACCTTATCCGCCTCTGTCCGGAGCGTTGCGATCTGCTCAACCTTAAGAAGCTTTTTGTCTTTAAATCCCGTGTCTTCGGTATTACCGAAGTACTTGCCCTTGTAATGCTGTGCCGGTGCGAACACACCTGTGGTAGACAAAGCAAACAACAGGAGGAAGCCGAGCACAAACACCGGAAATTTCTGGAACAGAACCTGGGTGATGTTGACCTGGGTAGCGTGTTCTTCACGTTTTACGTACCACGTGGCCAGCCATATTACGATAATCGGCAATATCAGTACGCGGGTGATATTGAAGATTTCAGCTACTTTCAGGGTTTCGATACCATCAGGCTGATAGGCCAGTGCCGCACCAGCCACCTGTGCCGAGTTCAGGATACCGGTACCGGCCCAGGCGCCAAACTGCACATAACTCATGTCCAGTGTCTGGCCTATGATCGGGAACACGAACATACAAGCTACACCCCAGAGCAGTATGGTGCCGATGGTATAGGCAATTTCGACCGACTTGGCCTGAACCACCGGTGCGGAGGCCACCGTTGCGGACACTCCACAAACACCCATGCCTGCAGAGAGTACCCCAGCCATGGAGTTCGGGATGTTACGTCTGGCACCCATCCATAATGTCATGCCTACCGATCCGAGTACGAAAAAGCCGATCATGATAATAGAGAGGCCACCCAGGTTCTTTAATTCGGCAGCACTATACAGTGTACCCAGTAGAATCACACCGGTCTTGAGACCCAGGCGCGATAGTCGCACCCCGTTTTCTGCCCAATGCGGAACCTTGAACACGTTAACAACAATGATGCCGGCAACAATACCCAGTACGATGTAGTTCAAGCCCAGTAGTTTGTGGATATATTTACCGGTATCACCGACTTTACCCATTGATATACTGACAGCCGCAATCTCTGGTGCAACAAACCAGCGTACCAGCATTGCGATAAGCAGGATAAACATAGCACCCGCTATGGATGAGGAGTAATAATCCCACTGCCCTTCTGCATGAGAGCCTAGCCATTGCCAGAGCCCAAGTGCGACGGCAACGACACCAAACCACAGTGGTAGTGTCTGGAGTTCCGCCATATATTTATATTTTTTGCCTGCGGCAAGGTGTTCTATGTATGGTGCCATCAAACCGCTATCTGCGAGATACCAGATAGCAAGCATGAAGAGACCAATGATAAAAAGCGCAGAGCTTTTTCTGGTATAGACCATGGTAATTCCCCTCTTGGTCAAAAATGGTAATGGTTAATATTAGAGTCGTTATTTGTATTTGTTGCTTGCGTAACCGGGCATCCTGCCTTTTACAGCTATATTAATCTCCTTTATGGATTGTGAAGATATTTTTGATAAGTTACAACAAGGTTTTTCTAATATAATAATGTAATGAATATCTTAATATGTTGTGGTAACGTATGGTATGGATGACATAGAAATGAAGAGATATCCTGATACTGACAGTCTGGCTGGAATGTGGTCGTGCTTTTGCCTGCCAATTTCTTAATGCCGTCGTCGGGATGACGTGCATTAAGGTTTAAAATAAATAGCAGCAGGCCTAACGATTGTTTAGCATGGTTAGCGCTGTATTCCGTACTTCCGCAAACGAGTCCTGACTCAGCAATTTTAGCGTACCGATGTCGGCATTAGGATTGCGTGCTACCTCGAGTCGTATCGCTGCATCCTTGTCTTGTGCCAGTATTTTCAGTGCGGAGGCGGGTATGTATTCAAATCGTGCGACGACACTACGAACGTTATTATCATGGTCTGTGGCCAGTAACAGATAGGTTTTTTCAGTTGTTGCCAGATTGGTCGTCACGGCAATTCGAACGGCCTGTTGCGGGTCGCTGGCGAGTTGATGCAGAATCTTGCTCGGGGTTCGGCGATTGGCTGCAACGGTTTTGCGTACCTGCCAATCCGGGTCCTGCGCCAGTATTTGCAGTTGAGATGCAGTGCCTCCCGGGTGATCGGCCGCGCGTAGTCGTTCGGCCAGTTCGCCTGTTTCACTATTGATATCATTACTGGCATAAGCTACCTGGCTTGCCAGGGTTAGCAGGACTGCGAAGAGTCGTTCAGGGCCGAACAGGGGCATAGTTGGTTACCGAGAACCGGGGCAGTTGACCTGCCCCGGTAACAGACACTAGATCATGTCTTTCAGGCCCTTCAGGGCGAGTATTTTGGCAACGTTGCGGGCAGGTTTTGCCTTGAACATCATCTCTTCACCGGTGAAAGGATTGGTGCCTTTACGGGCGCGTGTTGCGGGTTTACGCACAACCTTGATTTTGCACAGACCCGGGATAGTGAACACACCCGGGCCACCTTTCTTCAGGTCGCGTTTTATCATGGTGCCCATAGCTTCAAATACTGCGGCAACATCTTTCTTGCTGAGATCAGTTTTTTCGGAAAGAAAGGTCAGAATTTCGGATTTAGTAGACGGCTTTTTAACGACCGTTTTTTTGGCGGCTTTTTTTTTGACAGCCATAGAATGACTCCTTGAGTTTTGCAATATGTTATCGTTGGTAGACGAGCGCAACGATAACAAATCGGCGCGAACTTTGCGACTATAAAATCATATCTATTCGATATTCATAGGGTAATATGTATTTTTGATAGTGGAATACCTTTGGGTATGTTCACCTGTGCTTTACAGATATAGGCGATATGCTGGTAGAGGCAACAATATTTTCGGCATTTCTGGTGGGTTTGCTTGGTGGCGTACACTGCGTGGGTATGTGTGGCGGTATTGTCGGCGCGTTCAGTATGCAACTAAACCGTCGTGGTTATGTGTCAGGCAAGCAAAATCTGAAGGCATGGCTGCTTTATCATGGGGGCCGTCTGTTTAGCTATAGTGTGGCCGGGATGCTGGCGGGCGGGCTGGGGGATCTGTTTCTGAGCTCTGAGCTGCGTCATGCGCAGCACATACTCATGCTGCTGGGTGGTCTGATGATGGTGGCACTGGGTCTATATCTGGCCGGCTGGTGGTTCGGTCTTGAATATGTTGAACGACTGGGTAGCTTGCTGTGGAAACGGATACAGCCGCTGTCTGGTCGTCTTACACCTGCCTTGACACCTGCACGTATGGTGTTGATGGGTGTTTTATGGGGATGGTTGCCCTGTGGTCTGGTTTATTCGGTGCTGATCTGGTCATTATCGGCAGGTAGTATCGTCGGGGGGGGCCTGCTGATGCTGGCTTTTGGCCTGGGTACCTTGCCACTGATGTTTACCATCAGCCTGTCGGCAACGCACTGGTTCAGGCATCTCCAGCACCCGGCAGTGCGACGGGTAGCTGGAGTGCTGGTGATGGCCTACGGTATTGCTATGTTGTTTAGCGTGTATAAAATTTCTGTCGGAAGTTAAAAACCAGATTTTCTTTAGTATTTTCCGGTTTTACATCCACCTTGAAGTCGAGCGTTTCCTGATTGGCAACACTCAGCTCGCCAATATAATAAATAACATCCCGGTCATGTATGGGTCGCATGCTAAGAGACTTGAGCTGGCCAGTCAGATTAGTTGCGGTGACGTTGACGCTGGCGACGATGGATTTGTTTTTACCATCGGCTGTTTTTTCCTGTACCGCGATATTCAACATAATACGGTTACGGCTGCGGCTAATACCATAGTCATGGCTGACTTTCGGGCTAAGAAAGCTGGTTTGTATGGCGCTGTAATGAATTCGGTATTTGCCAAAATCCTTGGCCTGCTCAGCCTGGACGCTGAATGGCACCAGAAAAGCCAGGGTAAGCGCTACAGTAACCCAATTTAATACAGAATTTCTCATGGACAAACTCCTTTATAGCCGGAAACTTCAACTGGCAGGTTTCCAGCGATTTTATGCAGTTATCATGGTAATTCGGATATACCTTCATAATGTATGGCAGAACCGAACCCTTGTATAAACTATAGCAGGTTAGCGTGTGGGTGAAAGAGAAATTAACCCAGACGCTCAAAGCGGTACAATGCAATTTCACCCAGTAAACCGGGTAAAAATCGGGTGGCAGTAGTACTGCGATGAGCGTAATTTACCACGCAGCGCTGTAAAATACGTATACTTTTGTCCTTGCACAGCACCTCAAAGTCTTTCAATGTGCACAGGTGTGTATTCGGTGTGTTGTACCATTCGTTAGGTATATTACGGGTAACCGGCATATGACCACCCAGTGCCAACTGCACACGCGCAGACCAGTGGCCGAAATTGGGAAAAGTGACAATACCCTGTCGCCCAACACGCAGCATTTCCTTCAGTAACAGGTCAGGACGATTTATGGCCTGTAAGGTCTGGGTCATAATGACGTAATCAAATGCGTCAGCGTTAAAATCTTTCAGGCCGTCATTGAGGTCATACTGAATGACGTTGATACCTGACTGAATGCAGCGGGTAATATTTTCAGCCTCGATTTCCAGGCCATATCCCTGTACCCCCAGTTGTTCTGATAATTCTTTCAGCAGAGTACCGTCACCACAGCCCAGATCCAGAACAGTGCTGCGTGGTTTAATCCAGCGTTGAATGATGTCAAGGTCGGCACGAATTTTGGGCATGCTCAGAGTTCCTTAGTGACCCGCAGCAGGTATTGTTTCACGGCATCGTGGTAGGCCGGTGTAGGCACCAGAAATGCATCGTGTCCGAGTGTAGCGACCACTTCACTGTAACTGATCTGTTTATGCGTTTTAAGCAGCGCATTGACGATCTCGCGTGATCGAGCCGGGGAAAAACGCCAGTCACCGGTAAACGATACAATCAGAAAGCGGCAGCTACAGTGCTTCAGGGTAGCGGCCAGATCATGATTGTGTTCCCCCGCTGGGTCGAAGTAATCCAGCACCTTGGTCATCAGCAGATAGGTATTGGCATCAAACCGGTCGACGAATGACTTGCCTTGATAACGCAGATAGCTCTCGACCTGGAATTCGACATCAAAGCCATAGTTCAGCTTGCCTTCACGTAATTCCCGGCCAAATTTTTCGCGCATCGCATCGTCTGATAAATAAGTGATATGACCAAGCATGCGTGCCAGCATCAGTCCGCGTCTGGGCAGGGTGTTATGTTCGTAGAATCGACCTTCATGAAAATCAGGGTCAGACATGATGGCCTGTCTTGCCACTTCGTTAAAAGCGATATTTTGTGCAGATAACTTTGGCGCAGCGGCAATGATCAGCGCATGTTTCAGCCGTTCCGGGTAGTCGATTGCCCATTGCATGACCTGCATGCCGCCAAGACTGCCACCAATGACGGCGCTCCATACTTCGATGCCGAGTCTGTCGGCCAGTTGACGCTGACTGTTTACCCAGTCACGCACGGTGACGATCGGAAAATCGGGACCGTAGGGCTTGCCGGTTGCAGGATTGATAGAGGCCGGCCCGGTCGTACCCTTGCAGCCGCCCAGATTGTTGCAGCAGATCACAAAAAAGTGATTGGTATCGATAGGCTTGCCAGGGCCAATAAAATTATCCCACCAGCCGGGTTTGTTGTCATCCATGCTGTGGTAGCCAGCGGCATGATGGTCACCTGACAATGCATGGCCGATGAGTATGGCATTACTGTGGCGTGCGTTCAGTTCGCCATAGGTCTCATAGACGATGTCATACTGATCGAGTTGCTGCCCACAATCGAGCGCAAGTGGCTGGTCGAAATGCTGGGTCTCGGCCTGTACCAGGCCGACTGAATCGACCGGTAGTGTATCTGGCATGGGATTCGTGATCTGTTTGTTGTAAACCAGACCACAGTCTAATAACAGAGCAGGGTTTTGGCAAGACAGGAGCCAATGTGGCTCCATATCAAGAGTTCAGGTTAAGGGCTCAGCTTATCGATTCAGGCGGCCTCAGGGCCGGGCAGATCTGGTTCTTCAATAAAAGAAGGCAAAGGCTGGTATATGTGATCGGTAATAGACTGCAAGGTTGCCAGTTGTTTGCGTAAGGAGCCCAGTTCGGTATCCAGCTCACTGATTTTAGACTCAAGCGTATCGCGTGATTCGTTGATCTTGCGCAAAGTCACCAGGCGACGTTCCATGAGTTTTCGGTGTTCCTTGATCTGGTTGACCAGTGGTTTGAGGACTTCCTTGAACCATGCCTCGGCTTCCTGGTTGGCCTTGAAAAACATGCCACGTGCCTGGCTGGCCAGATTGATAAAGAATTTCTTGATCACAAAACTCTGCTCGGTCATGGCAGTGATCGGGTTTTTACGGAACAGCTCGGCTTCTTCATGTAACAGTTCTAGCTGTTCATTGTATTTCTTCATGCTGAAGATACGCGGAGTGAGTGCCGGCAAACCGTGTTCTGTGTGGAATTTTTTGTAGATAGCCAGTATCAGGCGACGTGCCTGCTCGGTGTTGTCATTGACTTCAGCGGTGGTATGTTGCACGCCTTCGAAGAAGATCTTCATGCCGCGTTTGAGGCCATTCGTTGTCCAGCTGCCAGACATGTTTTTACGAGAATCATCCAGCAATCGGTCCATTGCCTCGAGGCTGAGTGACTGCATGGTTTCTTGTGCCTGACGCTTGAGCAGGCCGTGACTCGCATGGAAGCTTTCTACGTTACGGTTATAGGCGGCTTGTTCGGTACGGGTTTTTTTCATCAGATGGTCGATGACATCCGTATTCTTGCCGCGCAGGTTTTCGAGTTCATCACGGTGTTTGCTAATGGTTTGCAGGCGGTTTTCCAGCAGTGAGCGTTTTTCATCTACCATTGCGCCCAACTCGCTGATGACACTTTCACGCAAGATACTTTCGCGCTGCGGGATGACTTCATTGCAGAGGTAATCTTCCAGCACATGCAGCTGGCTTCTTTGCAACAAGTTTTCATCACCACGGATTTTTGCCAGCAGGCCCTTTTGGGCCGATAAAGGGAAGATGTAACGTTTATCGACACCCAGCAGGCTGGCTGTTTTGTTCACCTGCTTTTCGATGGTGGCCTGGGTCGCGTGGTTGCCGCGTAGTTCATCCCACAGTGTGTCTATTTTGTTCAGTACAACGGCGATACCCTTGCTTTGACGGCTGCGTCGTGCCCCATCGATATGGTATTGCCATATATCAAGATCGCTGCGCGTCACCCCGGTATCGGCGGCGAGTAAAAACAGCACTGCCTGTGCGGAGGGCAGCATGTTCATGGTCAGTTCCGGTTCGCTGCCCAGTGCATTCAGTCCCGGGGTATCCAGTACCACCAGTCCCTGTTTTAGCATGGGGTGCGGGAAGCTGATCAACGCATGGCGCCACTTCGGTATTTCAACCTGTTCGGCCTTGCGGTCACTGTGTTTATGATGTGGAAACATTTCTTCGCTATACAGCCCCAGCTCGATGGCGCGATTAACACTGACTGTTTTGGCGTGCATGACTTCGCTCAGTGCGTGCTCCATTTGTTCGGGGTTGTTGGTATCCAGCTTGATAGTAGTCCAGTGTATTGGTTCACCGCGGTAATCCGCGATGCTGCGCTCTTCTATTCGTGTTTCTATGGGTAGCAGGCGAATATAGGCCTTGTCCTCGTCGTCGTCATAGAACAGCTCGGTTGGGCACATGGTGGTGCGGCCGGCATCAGAAGGTAACAGGCGGCGCTTGAAGTCGGCGAAAAAAATGGCATTAATCAGTTCGGTCTTGCCGCGTGAGAACTCGGCCACAAACGCGATTTTCAGTTTGTCGGTGCGCAGGGATTCCATGGTTTCAAAGATGCGCAGGCTGTTTTCGCTGTTGCTGACAAGATCCTGCTCATCCATCCAGTCCTGGAAGGATTGTATGGCATTAATCAGGCTGGTTTTCCAATGGTCGTAAGCCTGTATGTGCCGCTGTAGATGATTTTCAGCCATCATGTCGTGTTCCCCACACGTAACCGGTTATTTGTTTCAGCATCAATACTTACGGGCAACGGGCTTAGCCCGCTTTTCTTGTTTAAAGCGCGTAATATTTACAAGGTTATCGACTGCCGAGAGAAAATCTTAACCTTGGGTTTATCATTTATTATGTGTGATTGCTTTGCTATTCAAACAATTACCATAGTTTGAATGAGCACATGTTGCCTGCAATAGGGACTTTATAGCCGAACCGGTGAGGCAAACTGTGAACTGGTTAACATTTCCTGTCAGGCATCAGCAACGCAGTATTACATCAGGGAGATTAAAGAAGCGCGTAGATACGGGATGGCCATGATCAACAAGTTGAGGACCACCAGTGCAATCAAGGGGGATAAATCCAGACCGGAGAACACCGGCAGGCGGCGTTGTATCGGCCGCATAACGGGTGCGGTGAGCTGGCGCACCAGTCCGGTAATAGGGTTGTGGGCATGCGGTGCAATCCAGCTGACCACTACCAGTATCAGGATGCCAAACAGGAAAACATACAGTAGCAGGCTGAGCAGTTCGGTCAGTGCGAAGACAAACAGTACCCATGGATGCATGGATGCACCGGCCAGCCAGGCCAGTATAAACATCTCCAGCATTTGCAGGGCCAGCATCAGCACAACCGCCGCCATATCGAGCCCACCCAGCCCAGGGATAAGGCGGCGTAGTGGTCGTAGTGGCGGGTTGGTTATTTTGACCAGAAACTGTGACAGCGGGTTGTAGAAATCAGCGCGTACGGCCTGTAACAGAAAACGCAACATGATCGACAGGATATAAAAACCGAACACGAAGGTGATCAGAAATGCGCCGGCTGTGGGGAAGTATCCTGTCATGCGTCACGCCCCAGTATGTTGGCCAGTTCGGTAGCGCGGTCACGCGCGGCGGTCATGGCCTGTTCGACCAGCTGCTGGTAGTTGCCAGATTCAAAAACCGAGATTGCGCTTTCGGTGGTGCCGCCAGGCGAGGTCACGCGGTGGCGTAATTCTGCTGCATCCTGGTCGCTTTCCAATGCCATTTTGGCCGCACCGAAGGCGGTTTGCAGTGTTAGCAGGCGAGCCTGTTGTGGATCCAGCCCTAGCTTGATCGCGGCGTCCTGCATGGCCTCCATCATCAGGAAGAAATAAGCCGGGCCGCTGCCCGACAGGGCGGTTACTGCGTCCAGCATGTGCTCGTCATCCAGCCACAGTGTGAGGCCGACTGCGCGCAGAATAGTCTCTGCTGTCTGTTTCTGATCATTGTCTACCCGGGTGTTGGCATACAGTGCAGTAGCACCGCTTTGCAGCAGTGCGGGTGTATTGGGCATGCTGCGTACGATAGCCAGATTGCCACCGAGCCAGCGTTCGATGTCATCCAGATGGATACCTGCGGCAATAGAGATGATCAGTGGCTTGTGCTGCTGTACTGATTCGGCGAGCGTCACGCAGACGCTTTGCATGACCTGTGGCTTGACCGCCAGCACGACTACTGCAGCTTGTTGTGCAGCGTTGTCAGCTTCCGGGCTGACCTGTATGTTAAAGCGCGTTTGCAGCGCGTCTCGGCGCGTCGTGTCTGGCTCGACCGCGTGTAAATGGCTGGAGGGCCAGCCATCGGTAATCAGTCCGCCGAGCAGGCTGGCGCACATGTTGCCACCACCGATAAAGGTAATTTTTGGGTGCTGCATGTTGCTGTCCGTTTTGTGGTTTTACTATCGTTGTAGTGTGTCACGGCCGAGGTACTTGTTCCAGACCTGTTTGCTGTTTAATCCTGGTTGGTGTGGCGAGGGCCGAAGATGGCGGTGCCAATGCGCAGGTGAGTGGCACCTTCTAAAATTGCGGCCTCAAGGTCGTTACTCATACCCATGGACAGGGTATCCAGCGGCCCATGCGTTGTCTGTAGCTGATCATATAGTTCACGGAGTTGGCGAAATGACCGGCGCTGGACAGAAATCTGGTCAGATGCGACCGGAACGGCCATTAGGCCACGCAGACGCAGGTGATCAGCGTCCCTGACCCGCTGTGCCAGATTGGGTAATTGTTGCGGGCTGCAGCCGGATTTAGCGGCTTCAGCGCTGATATTGACCTGCAGGCATATGTTCAGCGGCGGCAGATGCGCCGGGCGCTGCTGGTTCAGTCGTTTGATGATACTGGCGCGGCTGACACTGTGAACCCAGCCGAATGATTCGGCAATTGCGCGTGTCTTGTTGGACTGGATCGGGCCGATAAAATGCCATTCCGGCAGCGGGTTGTGCATGGCCTCGATTTTGACCAGTGCCTCCTGCAGATAGCTTTCACCAAAGCAGTTTTGCCCGGCAGCCTGTAGCGCCAGTAGATCAGCAACCGGCCGTGTTTTGCTGACTACAATCAGCCTGATGTCTTCAAGTGGTCGCCCTGCTGCCTCGGCAGCCGCGGTGATACGTGTATGCGCCTGCTGCAAACGTAACTTGGCAGTTTCAATGGTGCTGGACATGGTGACAGGCTATACTCATTGTAAACGTTTTGATATAAACATCTGATTCTCATATTGTAAATGCAGTATTATCAGTATGCAGGGCAGATGAACACGGGATGCAATCCCTCAAGGGGTAATCCTATGCGCATCATACCAGCTGTGGCTGCGGCATACGGAAACCATCCTCAAGTTTTTACGCCCGGTTTCCGATAAGCTGAAATAATATAATAAGGTCAGGGGAAGTATATGGATATTGCTGAACTACTTGCATTTTCTGTCAAGAACAATGCCTCGGATTTACACTTGTCATCTGGCTTGCCGCCGATGATCAGGGTAGATGGAGACATACGGCGGATTAATGTGCCTGCGCTGGACGATAAAATCGTGCACAGCCTGATCTATGACATCATGAGCGACAAGCAGCGTAAGGACTTTGAAGAATTCCTGGAAACCGATTTTTCGTTCGAGATACCGGGGCTGGCGCGTTTTCGTGTCAATGTCTTTAATCATAACCGTGGCCCGGCTGCTGTATTTCGTACCATTCCATCCAATATCCTTACCCTGGAAGACCTCGGCTGTCCGAAGGTGTTCGAAAAGATCTCCGATAACCTGCGTGGTCTGGTACTGGTGACCGGGCCAACCGGTTCGGGTAAATCGACCACGCTGGCCGCGATGGTCAATTACAAGAATGAAAATGATTTTGCGCATATCCTGACCATTGAAGACCCGATTGAATTTGTACATCAGAGCAAGAAATGTCTGGTCAACCAGCGTGAAGTCGGCCGCGATACGCTCGGCTTCAGTGAAGCGCTGCGTTCAGCCTTGCGTGAAGACCCGGACATTATTCTGGTGGGTGAGTTGCGTGATCTCGAGACCATACGTCTGGCTCTGACCGCGGCCGAAACCGGCCATCTCGTGTTTGGTACGCTGCATACCAGTTCGGCGGCCAAGACCATTGACCGTATTATTGACGTATTTCCGGCCGGTGAAAAAAGCATGGTACGCTCGATGTTATCGGAATCGCTACGTGCGGTGATTGCACAGTCGTTGATGAAAAAAATCGGTGGAGGCCGTACCGCAGCATGGGAGATCATGGTCGGTACAGCAGCGATACGTAACCTGATACGTGAAGACAAGGTAGCGCAGATGTACTCCGCTATTCAGACCGGCCAGTCACTGGGTATGCAAACGCTGGATCAGCATCTGCAGGATCTGGTGGCGCGCGGCATGATCAGTCGTCAGGACGCTCAGGCCAAGGCCGTCAACAAGGATATATTCAATTGAGCATTACAGGATGGTGTTACAAGACACCATGGAGATTGACTTATGGAATTTAACGCACTGCTCAAACTGATGGTGAGTAAAGGCGCCTCGGATCTGTTTATTACAGCAGGCGTAGCGCCATCGATGAAAATCAATGGCCGCATCTCGCCGGTATCGCAATCAACGCTTACGCCGGAGCATGCCAGAGATATGGTCTGGAGTGTGATGAGCGAACCGCAGCGAAAAGACTTTCAGGAACACAATGAATGTAATTTTGCTATTTCCGCTTCTGGCATAGGGCGCTTCCGCGTTAGTGCATTTGTGCAGCGTAACTTTGCCGGTATGGTGCTGCGGCGCATTGAAACCAAGATACCGAAAATTGATGATTTGCGTCTGCCGCCGGTGATCAAGAGTCTGGCCATGGTCAAGCGTGGCATGGTGATTTTTGTGGGCGCAACCGGTACCGGCAAGTCCACATCGCTGGCATCCATGCTGGGTTATCGTAATCACAATAGCACCGGTCACATTATTACCATCGAGGACCCGATTGAGTTTATCCATAATCATGAGGGCTGTATTGTTACCCAGCGCGAAGTGGGTATTGATACCGACTCGTTTGAGGTGGCACTTAAAAATACCTTGCGCCAGGCGCCGGATGTTATATTGATTGGTGAGGTGCGTACCCGCGAGACCATGGATTATGCGATTGCTTTTGCCGAAACCGGTCACCTGTGCCTGTGTACATTGCATGCCAATAACGCTAACCAGGCGCTGGACAGAATCATTAACTTTTTCCCGGAAGACCGGCGCGACCAGTTGTTGATGGATTTGTCGTTAAACCTGAAGGCGATTGTTGCGCAGCAACTGTTGCCAACACCGGACGGCAAGAGTCGTCGGGCGGCCATTGAGGTTATGATTAATACACCGCTGGCCTCTGAAATGATCCGCAAGGGTGAAGTGCACAAGCTCAAGGATTTGATGAAGAAATCAGGTCAGCAGGGCATGAAAACCTTCGACCAGGCGCTGTACGAACTTTATCTGGCGAAAGAGATTACCTATGAAGACGCAATACATTATGCCGATTCAGCCAACGAAGTGCGTCTGTTGATCAAGCTGGGCGAAACCAGCCCCGAGCAGTTTGGGGCGACGATGGATGGTGTAACCTTACTGGAAGAAGGTGAGCTGTAAGCCCAACAGGCTCCTGGAGGGTTGTAAATTCGCTCAAGTGAGTGCGAGACAACGCAAAATCGGGTGAAAAAGCACAGTTTACTGGAGTAAACGAGCATTTTGAGCCCGGTTTTAACGCAGGATCGTGCCACATGAGTAGAATTTTAGAAGAACACCTCACGTGCATCAAACACCGGGCCGTCCACGCACACGCGTTTCATCGCGTTACCGCCCGGTTGTTTTACTTCAACTACGCATCCGGCACAGCCACCGACCGCACAGGCCATGTATTCTTCCAGTGAGACCTGACAGGGTAGCTGGTACTGTTCGGCCATTTGTGCGACGGTGGCCAGCATTGGATGTGGACCACAGGCGAACACGTTGACCTGCTGGCGTTCTGTTGCATCGAGTGTGTCCAGCCATGATGATGCCAGTTCTGTCACATAACCGCTGAAGGTGCCGGGGTAACCCTGCTGGCTGGCCAGGCGACTGGCGATGCCCAGCTCTTCCAGTAAGGGCATGGCGGCAGTGCAGTCTGCCGACAGGCCATCGACGGGTATGACAGACTCGCAGCGTTCAAACGGGAACGGGATTTCTGAACCCATGATCACCAGCGGCTGATAGCTGGTTTTGTCTTGCTGTAACTGCTCTGCCAGGAACACCATGGGCGGGATACCCACGCCGCCGCCAATCAACAACGGTCGGCGATGGTTGCTGTCGGGTTGAAATGGCTGCCCTATCGGGCCGAGCACGCTCAGTGTTTCACCGGGCTGACGTCGAGCGAGCAGGCCGGTACCGTAGCCTTCTACCTTGTAAAGTAGATCAACCCAGCCCTGTTGCGGGTTCACGCGCATGATGGATAAAGGTCTGCGCATCGGCAGTTGTTCATCACATTGCAGGTGTACAAAACTGCCCGGACGGGCATGGGCGGCACACCTGGGGGCCTCGATGCGCAGGATGTATTGATTACCGGGCCAGCTCTGGTGCGACAGTACACGCGCATCTTCCAGTTTGATGGTGCCGCGCTGGGCGGGGTGTTTGCTCATCAGGTCTGGCCTGTTAGCCGTGTATCCAGCGTGTTGTAAACCGGTTTGCCGGCCAGCAGGGTCAGGCAGGTGCGTCCTTTAAACTCCCAGTCATGACAGGGTGCATTCTGGCCACGGCTGAGCATCTGGTCGTGGCTGAAGGTCCACACGGCCTGTGGGTCAATCAGGCACAGGTCTGCTGGCTGGCCGGGGCTGAGCGTGCCGCTATCCAGACCGAGCACTTCGGCAGGTCCGCTACTGAGTCGGGCTATCGCGTCACTGAGTGACAACACGCCTTCTTCGACCAGTCTCAGGGTCAGTGGCAACAGCAGTTCCAGGCTGGACATACCGGTTTCGGTGGCGCTGAATGGTGCCAGTTTGGCATCGGCCTCGTGCGGCTGGTGGTCCGAGCAGATGGCGCTGATCGCACCCTGGGCGACCCCTTCACGCAGGCCGTCGCGGTCACTCTGGGTGCGTAGTGGTGGTGACGTGTGGTAAGTGGAGTCGTAGCCATCGACATCCATTTCTGTAAAAAACAGGCTGGTGATCGCGACATCGGCACTGACCCGGATGCCGTCAAAACGGGCGCGTGCGACCATGCGTACCGCTTGTGCAGTCGACAGGCGAGCAAAGTGTATGCGTACGCCGGTTTGCTCGGCTAGTGCCAGGTCACGTGCAACGGCAGCGGTTTCGGCGGCCTCCGGGATGCCCGGCAGGCCCAGACGAGTGGCAACCGCGCCTTCATGGGCAGAGCCTTCGTGGCTGAGCCAGTGATCGACCGGTGGCAGAATTACCGTCATGCCCTGTGTGGCGGCGTATAGCATCGCATTGCGTAATATGGCGGTATTGGTGATCGGTGTGGTGTTGCAGACGGCCGGGCAACCGGCAGCCTTGAGTGCGGCCATTTCGCTGAGTTGTTTGTTTTCCAGTGACTGGGTCAGCGCTGCCAGCGGGATGACGCGGGCGAAGCCGGCCTGTTCGGCACGTTGGCGGATCAGCCGCGCGACCGCCGGGGTATCGATAATAGGTTGCGTGTCAGGTGGGCAACACAAGGTGGTGATGCCCTGGCTGGCTGCGGCGCGGGTTTCACTGGCGATGGTGGCCTTGTGTTCCTGCCCTGGCTCACGCAGGCGTGCGCTGAGGTCGATCAGCCCCGGGCAAACCAGTAAGCCGCTGGCGTCGATTTCATGATCGGCGCGAAAACCCTCTGCTACTACGTTGCTGTCGAGGATGCGTCCGGAATCAATATAAATATGGCCGGTCTGGTCGATCTGGTTGGCCGGGTCGGTTACATGACCGTTGAGGATGGCCAGCTTCATGCCTGATCCCCTGATGCCTTGCTGTGCATGGCCATGGACATCACCGCCATGCGTATTGCTATACCATGTGACACCTGCTGCAGTACTACCGAGCGCGGGCCATCTGCCACGCGCGAGTCCATTTCCACGCCGCGATTGATGGGTCCCGGATGCATCACGATCGCATCGGGTTTGGCGACTGTCAGTTTTTCTTCGGTGAGCCCGTATTGCTGAAAGTATTCGTGTTCGCTGGGTAGTAGCGCATTTTGCATGCGTTCTTTTTGTAGCCGCAGCATGATGACTACATCGACATCACGCAGACCGGCCTGCAGGTCGGTATAGACATGCACACCCAGGCTGTCGAGTTTGCTGGGCAGCAGGCTAAGTGGAGCGACGACACGTATCTCGGCCGCACCGAGCATATTTAAAGCCATGATCTGCGAGCGTGCAACGCGTGAATGCAGAATGTCACCGACGAT
>ENA-ORDP01000554-ORDP01000554.1-marine-sediment-metagenome-genome-assembly--contig:-NODE-554-length-24001-cov-2.457028_pt1 | contig 24001 bp, 29 predicted proteins | sample MGYA00248627_ERZ508539 | MGnify/ENA primary metagenome ERZ508539 (study PRJEB26208, sample SAMN05571518) | marine sediment metagenome | biome: deep sea; feature: Hydrothermal vent; material... | reverse complement strand
TCCGCGACCATCAAAGCTTTTCGGACTTAAACCACGAAAGTCACGGATACGCGGCACCGCTATACTAATCAGACGGTCAAGGAATTCATACATCTGCTTGCCCCGTAGAGTCACCTTACAGCCAATGGCATTCCCTTCTCTTAATTTGAAGTTAGAGATAGATTTTTTTGCCATTGTCTTTATAGACTTCTGGCCCGTTATGGCTGTTAATTCTTCTACGGCGATATCTAATAACTTTTTATTCTCAAGGGCTTTACCCACACCCATATTCACGACAATCTTTGTGAGTTTTGGGACACACATGACGTTCGGGTATTTTTTTTCCGACTTGAGGCTTGGAACAATCTCTTTTTTGTACTTGTCATATAATCTGGCCATAATATACCTAAAAGTTAATTATTTGTCTATTTTTTATCAAAAGAATGACCACAGCGATGACAAGATCTTATCTTTTTCTTATCCACACGCTGAACGCGGATTCTTACACCGGACTTACATTCGGGGCAAAAAATCATAACGTTAGAGGCATTAATCATTAAAGGGATTTCTACAATCTCGCCACTCTGATTATCCTGACTAGGACGGCGATGCTTTTTGACCATGTTAATACCAGGAATAAGAACTTTCGCATTTTTGCGATTGATTTCCTGGATCTTACCGGTTTTACCCTTTGTTGCGCCAGTAATAACAATAATTTCATCATCTTGCTTCAGATTCGTTTTAAGAATACGATCTGATTTTACTTTTACACTCATGAATATTCCTTCTAAACTACTTCTGGGGCTAAGGATACGATTTTCATAAAGTCTCTTTCCCGTAATTCTCGTGCCACCGGCCCAAAAATACGTGTTCCCCTGGGATTGTTATTATTATCAAGTATGACGGCAGAATTGGTATCAAAACGCAAGGTGGTACCATCTTTACGCCTAATCTCTTTTTTAGTCCTGACAATCACGGCCTTCACAACATTCTTCTTTTTAACGCCCATATTGGGCAATGCAGATTTTACAGCTGCTACAATAATATCTCCTACAAAAGCATAACGTCTTTTTGATCCACCCAGTATTTTAATACATTGGATCTTCTTTGCCCCGCTGTTATCCGCAACATCCAGCATAGTCTCTACCTGTATCATTCGATCACCTACCTATTTACTATCAGCTATCAATCTGAAGTTCTTGTCTTTACTTAAAGGCCGACACTCAATAATTTTTACTCTGTCGCCCACTTTCGCACTGTTGGTCTCATCATGAGCCTTAAATCTTCGGCTTCTTCTTATAAACTTTCTATATCTAGGATGAGGTTTAAGCTGTTCTACTTTAACAACAATAGTTTTATCCATTGTATCACTGACGACTATCCCCATCAAGATCTTTTTAACTATCTTTTTTTCCATAAATTACCTTGAATTGTTCCTCTCAATATAACTCATTGATTTCAGAATATACTTAACAGCTGATCTATCCTTCTTATTCAAGTTTTCTTTCAGTTGATAGCTGTCAGATTCTCCTTTCGTATAGGATTTTAATAAGAGGTTTTTTTTAGTCTCACTCAGTAGTTTTTTTATGAGACCTTCAAAAACTTGAGTATCGATCTCATTCATTTTATTCAGTTCATCTTCCCGCAACCGGGTGTTAATCTGGGCGATATCCCGACGTACGTACTTGACACGGGCCGGATTGTTCAGGCTTCCCAAAACCTCTGTGAATCGAGCATTTCTATGTTCTTCAATTCTTTCTTCTTTTAGTTTAATGAGTTCTTCAATACTTTTCTCGTTGAGTTCTGACTTTTTCATATAGGAAGCCTCGTAACGAATTTCGTCTTGATAGGAAGCTTAAACGCAGCAAGACGCAAAGATTCTTTGGCCAATTCTTCATTGATTCCGGCCACTTCAAACATGATTTTCCCTGGTTTGATCTTGCAAACCCAATATTCAGGATTCCCTTTTCCTTTTCCCATACGTGTTTCTGCAGGCTTTTTAGTATAAGGGATGTCTGGAAAAATGCGTAGGTATACTTTACCTTCTCTTTTCATGTGACGAGTCATAGCCACACGAGCCGCTTCGATTTGCCGATTCGTTAGCATCCCACACTCCATGGCAGTTAATCCATATTCACCAAAGTCCACCGTATTGCCTCTTTGGGCCTTTCCTTTCATCCTTCCACGCTGTTGTTTCCGGTATTTCGTCCGTTTGGGCATTAACATAATTGCTCTCCTAACCTAATTCCACTCTATTCTATTTTTAACACTTAATTGTAGATTTCACCCTTAAAAAGCCAAACCTTAACACCTATTTTGCCAAATTGAGTCATACTTTCGGCAAATCCATAGTCCACTTCCGCCCGTAGAGTGTGCAGAGGGATTCTTCCTTCTTTATAATGCTCTGTTCTCGCCATTTCAGCACCACCCAAACGACCCGACACAATAATCTTAACCCCTTTCGCCCCAGCTTTCAGGGAATTCTGAATGGCTTGTTTCATAGCCCGTTTATGGGCCACTCGACCTTCAATCTGCTTGGCAATCTGGTTCGCAACCAGAGTGGCATTGGTGGCCGTATTTCTTAGTTCTACAATGTTAAGATGCAGTTTTTTATCTGTCATCTTCTGAAGTTCTTTTTTCAGGACTTCTATATCGCTTCCTTTTTTACCAATGACCAGTCCAGGACGAGCCGTCAAGATATTGACCGTAACTCGTTCCGCTGGGTAGCGGATGATTTCAACTTTCCCAACCTCTGCATTCTTTAGCTTCTTCAGGATGAATTTACGTATCTTCAAATCCTCGTGCAAGTAATCAGCATATTCAGACTTGACATACCACTTGGAGTCCCAAGTTCTGGTCACTCCAAGACGAAATCCAATAGGATTTACTTTCTGACCCATTTTACTCTCCTTTCTCAGCAACTATAACCTTAAGATGTGTTGTAGGCCTGGATACTCGATCGGCCTTTCCGCGAGCCCTTGGTCTAACACGTTTAAATGCCGGCCCTTGATTCACTATGATTTCTTTAATCACCCAATCCTCTTCATTGGAAGAAGGTTCTTTAAATAATAAATTAGCTCCCGCACTCATGAGAGTCTTCTCCATGATTCTAGCCCCCTTCTGAGGCAGGTTGGACAAGATTCCCCGTGCTGTAGGATAATCCAAATGACTCACTGCCTGGGTCACCCTGCGTAACTTCTTGGTGGATATGCGGTTATGTTTAGACAGCGAAAAAGCTTCCATAAATAGTTCCTATTATCCTATTTCCCTTTTCCTTTCTTGGTCCCCGAATGGCTCCGAAAGGTTCTGGTGGGAGAAAACTCCCCCAGTTTATGCCCCACAAGGGCTTCTGATATAAATACAGGTATAAATACCTTGCCATTATAGACGTTCAAAGTTAACCCAATCATGTCGGGGATGATCGTTGAACTCCTGGACCAGGTTTTAATAGGCCTTTTAGACCCTTCACTAATCATTTTTAATACTTTCTTATAAAGTTTCTTATCTATATATGGGCCTTTTTTAAGAGATCTAGACATCTTATCTCCTGGACTTCTTATTTTTTCGACTTACGATGAACTTGCTAGAGGCTTTTTTAGGACTTCTTGTCTTGTATCCTTTGGTTGGAACCCCTGTTGGGCTAACAGGGTGTCGTCCACCCGATGTTTTCCCTTCACCACCACCATGAGGGTGATCCACAGGGTTCATAGCGACCCCTCTCACTTTGGGACGTCGTCCCAGCCACCGACTTCTTCCTGCCTTCCCAAGGGATATGTTCTCGTTGTCCACATTTCCAACTTGTCCCACAGTGGCGACACAAACATTTAATATCTTTCTGACTTCTCCAGAGGGTAGCTTCAGATTGCAATAATTCCCTTCTTTAGCCACAAGCTGTGCATAAGCCCCGGCTGAGCGAGCCATCTGTCCCCCTCGACCGGGACTCATTTCAATATTATGAACTAAAGTACCAAGAGGTATGTTTTTAAGAGGCAAAGCATTGCCTAAAGTCGCTTTAACGCTGGGCCCGGCAATAATGATCATTCCAACTTCCAGCTTATCAGGAGCAATGATATATCGTTTTTCCCCATCCGTATAAGTGATTAATGCAATACGGGCCGATCGGTTTGGGTCATACTCAATGCTAGTGACCTTTCCTTCTATATTGATTTTATTTCTCTTGAAGTCAATTTCTCTATATCGTCTTTTATGTCCCCCGCCTCGTCGCCGAACACTGATCCGTCCGCCTGCTCCACGTCCTGCTTTTTTGGATAGACCTTTGGTAAGCTTCTTAAGGGGCTTTTCAGCAGTGATCTCACTAAAATCCGATACTGTTTTAAATCGCTGACCCGGCGTAACCGGCTTGAACTTCTTGATACCCAATTGTATAACCTTTTATCCTAATATCTTTTAACTAACTTTTATCCGTATTTATTCCTGGGGAATTAATCTTATATCCCTTCATAGAAATCGAAATTACCTTCTTTAAGGGTAACGATCGCCTTTTTCCAGTTGGATCGATAGGTCTTTCCTTGGCGGCCTCTATTTTTCTTTCCTTTTATATTGTATGTATTACACTTAGACACTTTTACCTTGAAAAGGTTTTCAAGGGCTTGACTCACCATGATTTTATTGGCCTTGGGATGAATCTGGAAGTAATACTTCCCGCCAATAGTACGAGCCGAAATGGTTTTTTCGGTTAGTAATGGACGTATAATTATTGAGTGATCATTCATGATTGAGTCCTTTTAAGATATAAATCCTCTAATTTCGATAAGACACCTGCTTCAATCATGATCTCATGGGAATAAAAGAGATCGTAGGAGTTTAATCTATTGTAATTTAAGCACTTGACCCAGGGCAAATTGCGACAACTACGTCTTAATAGGGAACGATCATCATCTGTGATAATAGTTAAATTATAATTTCTCATCTTTTTACGGAGTTTATTGTTTTTAAGCTCCCCAAACTCATTTTTCATGAGACTCATGCTAAAAAGCTGTTCTTGAACCTCTTTCGTTTTACCCTCTTTGGCAATGACAGGGTCTATAATCTGCAAACGTTCTTCCTTATGACGTTTACTCAAGATAGAGCGTATGGAAAGTTGTTTCACCTTCTTTGGCAGACTATAACCATAATCCTTTATTTTAGGGCCAAAGACTGTTCCACCCCCTCTCCATATGGGTGACTTCACGGATCCAGCACGGGCTCGACCAGTTCCCTTCTGACGCCATGGCTTTGCAGTACTCCCTTTCACCAGACTACGATCCTTTGTAGACGCTGTACCCAAACGCTTGTTCGCAAGCTCATTATGGATAGCTCTGTAGATCACCCCTTCATTGGGTTCAATATTGAATAACTTGTCAGGAAGGTTAACCGACTTGTCTTTTTCCCCTTTTGGATCTATCACCTTTAGTTTCATGGTCTTTTTATTTATCCTTTCTTCTTAATGGCTTTATTGATCTGTATAATATTATCGTTTGGACCAGGTATGGCCCCTTGAATCAGTATAAGATTATCTTCAGCCCTCACGTCAATCACCTTTAGATTCTGAATGGTTCGATTCGTCATCCCCATCTGACCTGGTAGTTTCTTCCCTTTAAACACTTTAGAAGGATCAGCACAGGCCCCCATGGATCCGGGCCGTCTATGGTAACGTGATCCATGACTCATTGGGCCTCTATGAAAACCGTGACGCTTGATAGCCCCCTGGAAGCCACATCCTTTGGTTTTCCCTCTCACATCCACCAAATCGCCTTTTGCGAATATATCTACTTTAACCTGCTCTCCCACCTTGTATCCTGACTCCCCCTCTATGCGGAATTCCTCTGTCACTTTCTTGGGGAAGGTTTTAATCTTATCGTAAAAGCCTTTCTCAGGCCTTCTTACCCTTTTAAACTTATCCATAAATCCCAATAGAATCGACTCATAGCCATCTTTTTTAATGGTCTTTTCCGCCAAAACATAGCAGGGTCCAGCTTCTACAACAGTCACAGGAATCACGTTGCCTACCTCATCAAAAACTTGTGTCATCCCTATTTTTCTAGCAATCAATCCAACACTCATTGTTCCATCCTTACTGTCTGATCTCTACATCGACCCCTGCAGGGATCTCTAATTTAGTTAACGCGTCAATCGTATCCTTTGAGGGATTGTGAATATCGATCAATCGCTTATGGGTCCGCATTTCAAACTGTTCCCTCGATTCCTTGTTCACATGAGGCGACCGTAAAACAGTATACTTGTTAATCCTGGTAGGAAGAGGGATGGGGCCACTAATGATAGCACCCTGCCTTTTTACTGCCTGAACAATCGATTTGGCCGATCTATCCACAAGCCCACCGTCAAAACTACGAAGTCTAACTCTAATCTTCTGCCCTGCCATAAAACCCTCTTCTTTTTAAATGCTTTTTATTCAATGATATCCGTGACCGTGCCAGCTCCAACCGTTCGTCCACCCTCACGAATCGCAAACTTCAAACCTTTATCCATCGCAATAGTAGTGATTAAGTTGACCTCAATGGCCACATTGTCTCCAGGCATCACCATTTCAGTGCCTTTCTCCAGATTTACTGTTCCAGTCACATCTGTTGTTCTGAAGTAAAGCTGTGGTCTGTAGCCATTAAAGAATGGGGTATGTCGTCCCCCCTCATCCTTCGTCAGGATATAGACTTGAGCCTTAAACTTAGTGTGGGGCGTGATACTTCCTGGCTTAGCCAAGACCTGTCCTCTATCAATATCTTTTCTTTCAACCCCTCTAAGTAATGCTCCCACATTATCTCCCGCCTCACCACTATCAAGGAGCTTTCTAAACATCTCAACACCTGTCACAGTAGTCTTTCGCGTTTCCTTCATCCCTACAAGCTCCACTTCTTCACCCACTTTCACCACTCCCGTCTCAATTCGTCCTGTGGCTACCGTTCCCCGACCGGTGATTGTAAAAACATCCTCAATAGGCATCAAGAATGGTTTGTCAATATCCCGTTTAGGCTGAGGTATATAAGTATCTACTTTCTCTAAAAGTTCTTTGATAGGATCATAAGCCGGATCATCCGCTGGTTTCCCTGCGATAGCCGCTTCCAGAGCTTCTTTAGCTGATCCTCTAACGATTGGCGTGTTATCTCCGTCAAACTTGTATTGATTCAAGAGATCACGGATTTCTTCTTCTACAATCTCAATCAGATCAGGATCGTCCACCATATCGACCTTGTTAAGAAAGACAACAATATGGGGCACACCCACCTGTCCAGCCAGAAGAATGTGTTCTCGTGTCTGAGGCATAGGACCATCCGCGGCACTCACCACTAAAATTGCTCCATCCATCTGAGCCGCTCCGGTGATCATGTTCTTGACATAATCGGCGTGTCCAGGACAGTCCACGTGAGCATAGTGACGGGTAGCTGTTGAATACTCAACATGCTGTGTAGCAATCGTGATCCCCCTTTCTCGCTCTTCCGGGGCATTATCGATTTCATCAAACTTCTTTGCTTCTGCTAATCCTAATATAGCACTTACTTGCGTGATAGCTGCCGTTAATGTTGTTTTCCCATGATCCACGTGACCAATGGTCCCTACGTTTAAGTGTGGCTTACTCCTGTCAAACTTTTCTTTAGCCATTGCTCAGACCCTCCTAAAGTCTATTCCCTAAAATCTTAATCAAGATTCATAAATATTTATTGCTTGTTTAGCCGCCCAATTTAGCGGTAATTTCATCGGATATTCCCTTGGGAACCTGTTCATAGTGAGAATATTGCATGGTATAATTGGCTCTCCCTTGAGTTTTAGACCTGAGATCCGTAGCGTATCCAAACATCTCCGAAAGGGGAACCTGGCCATTTATCACTTTCGCCCCAGTTCTATCCTCAATTCCAACGACCTTTCCTCGCCGTGAGCTAATATCACCAATCACATCCCCCATATAATTCTCAGGGGTGACCACCTGGAGGCTCATAACTGGCTCAAGGAGTACGGGACCACACTTCCTGGCTCCCTCCTTCAAGGCCATAGACCCGGCTACTTTAAAAGCCATTTCATTGGAGTCCACATCATGGTAAGAGCCGTCGTAAATGGTTACTTTCATGTCCACCATAGGATATCCAGCCATGACTCCTGTTTCCATGGCCTCCACAACTCCTTTTTCGACAGCCGGTATATATTCCTTGGGGACTCGTCCACCCACTACTTTATTCTCAAATATAAATCCTTTACCCGGTTCTTGAGGTTCAATCATCAGCAAAACGTGGCCGTATTGGCCTCGTCCACCCGATTGTTTTATGTATTTACCTTCAACTTTTTCTTTCTTACGGACGGTTTCCCGATAGGCCACCTGCGGTTTACCCACGCTAGCCGCTACCTTAAACTCTCGAAACATGCGATCTACGATAATCTCAAGGTGAAGCTCTCCCATACCGGATATAATGGTCTGACCGGTTTCTTCATCGGTTCTCACCCGAAATGTGGGGTCTTCATCCGATAATCGCTGAAGGGCAGACGATAGTTTTTCCTGATCCTCTCTGGTTTTAGGCTCCACAGCCACTGAAATAACAGGATCCGGAAAAACCATAGACTCCAATATAATGGGATGATCAGCATCACACAGGGTGTCTCCCGTTGTTGTGGCCTTTAGGCCCACTGCGGCAGCAATATCTCCAGCGCAAACCTCTCCCAATTCTTCCCGACGGTTCGCATGCATCTGAAGGATCCGTCCTATCCGCTCTTTTTTATCTTTCGTCGAATTATAAACATAAGACCCTGATTTCAGAACCCCCGAATAGACCCTGAAAAACGTGAGTTTACCCACATAAGGATCGCTCATAATCTTGAAAGCCAGTGCAGAAAAGGCTTCTTCATCCGATGACTTCCTGGTCCCTTCGCTTGAGTCAGGCAACTCACCTTTTATCGCAGGAACATCTGTTGGAGCCGGCAAATAATCAACAACTGCATCCAGGAGAGTCTGGACTCCCTTATTCTTAAAAGCTGTCCCACACAAAACAGGGAAGAACTCAACATTCACTGTTCCTTTTCGGATCAGCTCAACGACCTCAGCTTCACTAATTTCCTGACCTTCCAGGTATTTTTCCATCACCCCATCATCAAGTTCAGCAATGGCCTCAAGCAGATGTTGGTGATATTCTTCAGCCTGAGCCTTTAAATCAGCAGGAATCTCCACTTCACTAAAGGAAGCCCCCAGATCTTCAGAGTCCCATATAATTCCTTTCATTTTAACAAGATCAACGACCCCCTGGAACTTGTCTTCGCTTCCTATAGGCAATTGAATAGCCACTGGTTTTGCCTGCAACCTGTCCTTTATGGACTCAATGGATTTGAAGAAATCAGCTCCAATCCGATCCATCTTATTAATGAAGACCAATCTGGGGATATTATAGTTATTTGCCTGCCTCCAGACAGTCTCACTTTGAGGCTCTACCCCACTTACGGCATCAAAAACAGCTACCGAACTGTCCAGAACCCTTAGTGATCGTTCCACCTCAACGGTAAAATCAACGTGACCCGGTGTATCAATGATATTAATACGGTGATTATTCCAGATACAGGTTGTCGCGGCGCTTGTAATAGTAATCCCGCGCTCTTTTTCCTGCTCCATCCAGTCCATTTCGGCTGCACCATCATGGACTTCTCCAATTTTGTGAGTCTTACCGGTATAATAGAGTATCCTCTCTGTTGTGGTGGTCTTGCCAGCATCAATATGGGCCATAATCCCGATATTTCTTGTCTTGGCAAGAGAAAATTGCCTAGCCACTAAAATCCCCTCCTAATTATTTACCACTTAAAGTGTGCAAAAGCTTTATTCGCCTCTGCCATTTTATGAGTCTCTTCACGCTTCTTAATGGTTTTACCCGTATTATTATAAGCATCCATCATTTCGTTAGAGAGTTTATCAACCATTGTTTTTTCACTACGCTCTCTGGTTGCACGAACCAGCCATCTCATAGCCAGAGATGTTTGGCGAACCGGTCGAACTTCCACAGGGACCTGATAGGTCGCCCCACCCACTCGACGGGATCGTACTTCTACAAGCGGCCTGATGTTCGCTATTACCTGACTGAATATCTCCTTGGGAGGTTTATCCAATTTTTCGCCTGCCCTATCCAGGGCCGTATAGACAATCCTTTCGGCAATACTTTTCTTGCCGCCCAACATCACTTTATTGATAAATTTAGAGATCATGACGTCATTATGCACTGGATCAGGGGCTACTGTTCGCACAGCGGCCTTTCTTCTTCTTCCCATAAGGTTTTCCTGTATTTTCCCAAAAGGCGGGGAAATCATTGTAGTTTTATGTTATTTAAGCCTTAGCCCGTTTGGTTCCATATTTGGAACGGCTTTTCTTACGGTCGGTCACCCCAAAAGTATCCAAAGCACCTCTGATAATGTGATAGCGAACACCTGGCAAATCCTTTACCCGTCCACCTCTAAGGAGCACAACGGAGTGTTCTTGAAGGTTATGACCAATGCCAGGAATATAGGCGGTTACTTCTATTCCATTTGTGAGCCTTACTCTTGCCACTTTTCTAAGGGCCGAGTTAGGTTTTTTGGGAGTAAAGGTCATCACCCTGGTACATACGCCTCGTTTGGCTGGACAGTTCTGTAATGCTGGCGCTGTGGTCTTGTTCGTTATCTTTTTTCTTCCATACTTCACTAACTGATTAATTGTTGGCATTATGACACTTCTTTCTAATTTGTTGATTTATAGAACCTTTCAATGATCTAATAGAACTTGAAAAAACTTAACCTATGCGTAGACAATAAGATAACATCTCCCTCTCTGCCTATCAAGCCAGATATTGGATGTTTTTTTTATAATTGAAAGGCTTGCTTACTATAACCGTTTTATAACAGGCCTTTAATATAATCATTGAGTTTATAAACGTCTACTTTTTTTTAAACCTCTGGCTAAATTTTAATTAGTTCTTTAGCTTCCTTTGTATAATATCAAGTATTTTATATTTCAATTTGTGATTCAATCGTATTTTAGATAATAACTCATTTTTGCAAAATAAAAGTAATTTTTTATTATATTCTACGAAACAAGGTAGGTTGTGAAAAAAGTGACTCATTTCCTGATGATCCCCATAATTGCATTAATGATCCTTCTGACAGGCTCATGCACTAAAATAAAGGATAAAACAACCTCTCCTTCTGTCACTACTGACAGATCCGATCTGGACAACAGCATCCAGCCATCCTTTGAGGATTTCCTCAAACGCTACAGCCAAATCTTGAAGCTGACAAAGGAAGGAAAGAATAAGAAAGCCAATATCCTTGCCCAGGAAAAGGGATTCACTGAGCAGGCTAAAATTGAAGCTTCTTATAGAAGATTAAAAAGTGAACTGGCTCAAAATCCCGAAAAACAAAAAGCCTTGGACGACAAAATGAAAGAATTGTATTTGGATCATCCAGAAGATGCTCAGTAATTACTTTGGCTTTTTTAAGTTTATGGTATCACTCATTATCATGATAGAAAAAATTACAATTTATTTAATCTGAAATTAAAGGCTCAATACACAATGATCGACAAGTAATTATGTTTTATAATAAATGGAGGCTTTAAGATGAAAAAGTTCGTGTCTATCCTTATCTTCATCCTTTTAATAGGTACCCTATCGGGATATACTCAAGATAAACCCCCTGTAGATCAGGTGGACGAAGAAGATAAAGCCGTTATGGAAGACCTTGAACTGTCCGACACAGCTTTTTTCAAGAAGTACGTTGAGAAGTTTGCCAGTAAGAGCACTGAGTTCTTATATAAAACCTATATCTCGGTGGATGATCCTGAGATTAAGATCTACATACTTTTTAAGGCCATTGATAAGGGACTGAATGATCCTTTTGTGTTTAAAATCTTTAATACCGGATTGGCGGAGAGTATTAAAAACCTGAGCTATCAAGACAGAATGAGAGATCATGCCGATAACTGGAAGGTCCGAGCGACTGCCGCTTACTTAATATCCACAAAACCCACAGTGGATAACAATAAAAAGCTGGCTCTCATCAAGACATTGCTCTTGATTCTAAGGGAAGATCCCGAAGAACGATGTCAGGGAATCGCCGCCATGACCCTTGGAAAGTTATTTGCTGAAGGCGGCCAGGGTGCTTCAGGCGGTAAAGACGGAGGGAAGTATAAACGATATAACCTACTACGCAAAGATACAATTGTTAATATTATTAATACCAAATTGGATAAGACTCACTTAAACGATCAATATCTATGCTGGGCACTGGTAAAGGCTGTAGGCTATCTAAAGAGTGAGAAGTCCTTTTTCGTCCTCATCCGAACACGCAAAAGAGGGTTCAACGAAAAGGTGAAGCTTGAGATCAGCCATTCCATGCGTGCCATCACTGGTTCTTCCAAGTGATACGTCTTTATGATTATTCCATTTGCCGGAGTCTCTTTGTGAAAAGACGCTCCGGCTTACCCCACCATGTCGAATGATCTAAACCCACAAGATGCTTTTCTACTCACAAAATTAAGTCATCCCTTAAAGGATGATCGGTATACCCCCGTCCAGTCCCTTCCATATTACTCTATCCTGTGGATTCAAGAGGGTCGGGGAGTCCATCATGTTGATTTTGAAGTGTACCCCTTTGGGGACAATACTGTTTTCTTCTTGTCTCCTGGGCAATTGCACAGTATCGAACTGAATAGTCCTTTAGAAGGTGTTATACTCTGCTTCAAGGATGAGTTTTTTTGCCTGGGAGAGGATCACATCCTGAAACCTCAATACGACTTTCTCTTTAACCTGTCTGCCAAACCTTCTAGCTTTAAACTCAGTTCTCAGACAAGTGATTACTTAAAGATTATTATAGATAAAATCCATGAAGAATATCTCTCCCCCTCGAATCTGAGGGATGAATTGCTAAGGAGTTACGTCAAAATACTTTTACTCAAATTATCGGAGATTCTCCCACAGGTCGATGCTCTCCCAATGACCTTTGACAAGAGTAATGAGACGTTCTTTGACTTTAAACGCTTAATTGAAAAGTACTATAAAACAAGACATCGTGTTGCAGACTACGCCAAAATCCTTAACGTTACAGGGAAATGTCTAAACGAAATGGTCAGAAAGGCTGCAGGAAAGACCGCCACCCAGATGATCCATGAGAGAATTGTCCTGGAAGCGAAACGGTATTTATATCATAGTCCACTGAGCATTAAGGATCTAGCCGATAATCTGGGATATGATGATCCCTACTACTTTAGCCGCTTTTTCTCCCGGTCAGTGGGTCTGTCTCCACAAAAGTTCAGAGACCTCTACAGAAAACCATCCATCAGAAACTCTGATTCGTCCATGTCCTGAAAAACCTTCCATTATTATATTCATAGCATAACGACTAGGAGGTCTCGACATGAAAAAAACCCGTCACAGAGCTGATACAAGGGGTCTGGCTGATCATGGATGGCTCAAAAGCTATCACACCTTTAGTTTCGCCAATTATTATAATCCAGAGAGAATGCAATTTGGACTGCTACGAGTGTTGAATGACGATGTGGTTCAGCCTGGAATGGGTTTTGGAACCCACTCTCATGATAATATGGAAGTAGTAAGCATCCCCCTCTCTGGTGCCCTGGAACATAAGGATAGCATGGGTCACACAGAGATAATCAAGTCAGGAGAAGTGCAGATCATGTCCGCAGGGACCGGATTGACTCACTCAGAGTACAACTCATCGGATGAAGACCTTGTTAATTTCCTGCAGATCTGGGTCCTCCCAAAGGAAAGGGATATTAAGCCCCGATATGACCAAAAGGACTTCTCGGGCCTTCAAAACAAGAATGAACTAACTACCGTCGTTTCTCCAACAGGTGATACGGCCTTATGGGTTAATCAGGACGTCTATTTTTCATTAGGTAAAATGGATAAAGGTCAGAAGTTCGCTTATGAGAGTAAGAAAGCCCAAAACGGGGTCTATATATTCCTGATTGACGGGCAGATAGAAGTAGATGGTGAAACCTTGAACCCACGAGATGCTTTAGGGATCGAAGATTACCAAAGTATTGACATCAAGGTATTGGAGGACTCAAAGATCCTGGTGATTGACGTACCCATGAAAGCTTAAAGGATGACCTAGGCCCAATCATTCAGTCCTATGGCAATCTAATAGGTCACTTAAACAGATAGTTTGTAATTCTTAGGTGGTGTCCTATTAGACATTTGCTTATGAAGCCTTTACTGAAAAGAATATTAGAGACATACTTTATCATTCCCCAAAAGTTTAGTAGAACAGTACCAAAACATTCATTAAATAAATGTAAGATAATTTTGACAATAGGGCACTGTTTTGCTATAATACCTTTGGATAAACCAAAATAGATTGTCTCACTAGAAAAGAGGATGCCATGTGGTATAAAAAGCTTCATAACCAGATATTTACAGGAATCCTTCTAGGTATCATCCTGGGATTCGTACTCCCTTCACAGCTTGCTAAGGATTCAGGCTTTATAGGAGATCTTTTTGTAGCCGCCCTGAAGATGCTTATCGCCCCTCTAATCCTGACATCCATATTCGTAGGGATCACCAGCCTGGGAGATGTGAGAAAGCTTGGCTCATTAGGCAAACAGACGAGCATCTATTACTTGTCGACTACCTTTATCGCTGTGCTCATCGGTGTTATTATGGTGAATATCATGTTTGATGTCAGTAAACCAGAGGGCGCTAAAATCAAGTTAAACACAGAACACTATAGATATGCCGCTGGTCGGCTCAAGGATAATAACATTATTCTTGAGTCCATCGCAAAACAAAATGAAATCACTAAGAACATTTTACTCCGTTATCAGGCAAAACCCAGTTGGCCTGGAATCAACGAAGAAGCCCAAAAACGCGTCATCCATGAGCTTAAGACTGATTTATTGAAACAATATGCTACCTTACCCTCTAAAGATGCTGAACAAAAAGTCCTGGCAATAGTCTCATACGTAAAGAATCATGTTAAAATCCTTAGAGTGATCGCCACAATGAAGGCAAGGGCCATTGAAATCACTGACTCGGACGTCAAAAAAACCATATCGACTATCCAGACAAAGATCGGTCTTGGGGGAGCCTTTATCGGATTAATCAAAAAGATGCTGGTCAACCCCTTCCAGGCGCTCAGTGAAGGAAACGCTTTAGGGATCATTTTCTTTGCTCTCCTGTTTGGAGCCTTTTCAACGGTCATAGGGCCCAAGGGAGAACCCATCATCCGCTTCATGGGTGGATTCAACGATGTGATGTTTAAAATAGTTGATCTGGTCATCAAGACAGCCCCTATTGGTGTTTTATCCCTCATTACCAAGATAATTGGCGAAAATGCAGACAACCCTGAACAGTTAAGTCAACTAGCCCAAAACGTTGGTAAATATATGGCTACAGTCTTGGGAGGCCTCTTTATTCATGGATTGATTGTCTTACCCTTGATATTATGGTTCATTGGCAAGATGAGTCCCCTTCAGTTCTTTAAAGGAATGCGGTCAGCACTCCTCACCGCTTTTTCAACCAGCACATCAGCGGGAACATTGCCCCTGACATTCAAGGCCACCCAGATAAATCTTGGCCTCTCCAAACGTGTCACAGACTTTGTATTGCCTTTGGGGGCTACCATGAATATGGATGGTACCGCTCTTTATGAGGCTGTGGCAGTGATCTTTATCGCTAACTTCCTGGGAATCGATCTAAGTCTGGTTCAGCAAATTACAATTTTTATAACAGCGTCTATAGCGGCCATTGGAGCGGCGGCTATCCCCAGTGCGGGACTCGTCACAATGACCATTGTCTTATCAACTGTTGGATTACCCACTTCGGGGATTGTTATCATCCTGGCAGTGGATCGCATACTGGATATGTTTCGTACGGCTATCAATGTGGAAGGCGATGCTGTAGGCTCTGTAGTGATATCTCATTTTCAGAAGAATGATTCGTAAAAGTGATTTGATCTATTAAGTGGCCCAGACTTCTATTTCATGATCTGATCGGCTTAAACATGGATGTAATCCCAGATATTGGGTATATTGAGCTTGTTGACCCCCCGTCTAAGATGGGTTCGGGTAGTTTCAAAGCTCATATCCAGGGTGGAAGAGATCTCATTAATAGACTTCCCCGACCTTTTCAGTCTAAGGACTTTCATCTGGTTCTCAGACAATGTTTCAATCCTCGAATTGATGATTTTGAGTTGGTTGGCCAATTGCAAAAAGTCGATGGCTTCATCGTTCTCGCAATTCAAAGAGATGATCTGTTCTTTCTTCTGACTGGTGTTGACAACAAGATGACCGATCAGTTCTTCCATCCGAGTCCCCCTTTCAATGAAGTCAATCTGTAGACTTCTTGCCTCAGCCAGTGATAATAGGGTTGGCTCCTCCGAAATAAAAATGATATGAATATCCTTGGCTTTTGACTTGACAAGTTTGGCGCATTCCATATCTGAAAGGTCACTGAGTGGGCTATGGATCAGGCACACATCCGGTTTAAAGGGTGACTCAAGGTTTTTAAGGAAGTGCATTCCTGAATCAAAGTTCCCATAAAGCCAGACAAGCTCTTCACTGGATAGTATATCTATCAAATATTGTCCATAGCTTGAGTCACAACCTAAAAGAGATACCTTAACGGGTCGAGTGATCGGGACTGAAGGGTGTTTCATGATATTCTCCAATTAATGTTGATATGAGACTTCATTATGGTGACAAACCTTCAAATATTATGCCAACTTTTATGGGAATCATTAATATCACTTCTTTTAAGAAGTTAGCATCTTGTTATATTTAATAAACAAATACTTTCCTATGATAATTGACTTTTTTTAAGACAACTTATAAAAAAATAATACACTTTCCTTTAAAAATCACCCTCTTTCTTCAAAGAGATGACTAAAAGATAAGCCAATCGACAATAAAAATGAGTTAATAATTAACTAATCCATAAAATATTGCTATATTATCCATTGGTTCTATAAAAATCAAAAGTCTATCTCACGGCTTAGTATTTATCCTTTATAAACATAACAGGTTTTAGTGAAATGATAAGATCCCATTGCTTTTTTAAGTATTTAGTCATTATTGCTTTATCAGCCATACTTTTATCATGTACCAAAAAACTCATTACTAATAAAAAAGATGAAATCATTCACCCTGATTATAAAATAGAAAAGCAATTACAGGTCGCTGAGTTTGTGAATAAGAGCAAAGATGCAAAACTAAACTCATTGAGTGAAACCATCCCACAATTCCTAAGAGATGATTTATCAGGCATTAAAAAAATCCGTTTGGCCGAAAAACAAATCGTCTTAAGCAATAAAAAGAAGATTCTTAAGGCTCAAAAGGTTGTGGAGACTAATGAGTCCAATAACATCAATCACTTACTATCGGATATCAATGGGTCATCCACTCAAGTTCTATCCAAACCCATTTCCAAGGCAACTAATGAAAAGGAAAAAAAGAAGCATGTCCATTTAAATCGTACGCGTCAATCCATTAGGGAGGTGGAGAATGAAGGAATATCTATTGAAAAGTATCTTCAGTACTATGATAAAAATCGCGTCTCCTTCAAACCCTATCTAGGGATCAATATCAATAAACCCATTGACATTGTCCTAAAGACTTTCAAACTGAAGGTGAACAAAAAGCTGATTGTATTAAAGACCAGGAAGGTCTTTCAGCTAAGCTATATTCACCCTCAACTCTCCAAAAGTGCCTCTGATCTTACTCTTCTGGGTACCGTGAATAAGAAATCCAAAAGAATCCTTGTTATGATAAGTATAATAAGCGATTTCTATTGTCCAAGGACTTCAAGTTTAAACCAGAACGGTTGAGTATTCATCTGGAAAAAGAAGTGAAAAAGATTTCCAGGTACCTGATTCGTGAATTGACACATTATCCCAAAGGAATCCTCATTGTGAAGACTAAGCCGAAGGGAGCCTATATATTCCTGGACAACAAACACTTAGGACGATCCAACTTCAAGAAATCTGTGGCCATAGGCTATCATAAGATTGAAATCCTGAAAGACGGCTATCGAAAAAGAGTTGGCTCAGTCTTTATCCAAAGAGGTAAAACGCAGAAAGTGACCCTGAAATTGAATAAACCGGAGCAATTAGGTGGACTTCTTATCACATCGGAGCCTTCAGGGGCTGACGCATTTGTTGACCTTAAATATGTTGGAAAAACCCCTGTCAAGGTGGATAAAATTAATATAGGCATTTATAAAGTGAGGCTGGAAAAGAAAGGATATAAGTATAGCTATACAACAATTGCTGTCAAAGGGAAAAAACATGTAAAAGTGTCCTTTAAGATGCAAAAGGGAATCACTCAGTTTAGGGATGTCAATGACCTGTCCAAAGGATATAACACGGTAAAAAACATTTTCTTTTATTCCAGTTTTATATCCATCACGGCCATGGTTTTTGCTTATCTTCAAACAAATAAATACAGTGATCGGTTTACGGCTGAGTCAGAGAAAGCCTCACCAAATACAGGCAAGTTGCTGGAGTTTAGGGCCAAGTTCAATCAATCCAAAAAGATAAGAAATATTACAGTGGGTACAACCATTATTTTCCTTGCCCTCACAGCCCTGTTTCAGGCCCTTGAGCTTCATGCAGAAAATATTGAGGTGGGTTTCACTCCTAAAATCGATGATTCGAAGGAGCCTGCTAAAAAAGGCAGAGAAGTGGGTGCCAATTTCCAGATTCAATTGAAGTTCTGATCATCTAGTAAGAACTGGTTATGGGAGGTTTTCGTTGAATAAATCCATCTCTTTTTATGTCCAGTAAATAGTAATTGGTGTTCTGGAGGTTAGTGGCTTTTGCTAATGACTTGTCTTTGAGTGGTTAAAACCACTGGAAAGATAGGTATAAGTGAAAATAATATGGACTTTTTGCCGTTTTTTTTGCCTATCCGTTAGACAATATGGTAAAATTCATTAGATTTGTAGTTCGTTCATTGCGAGTCCATGTAAAATAATATCACGTGTCATGAAGGATAAAAACACGATTGTGATCCTCTAAACTAATATGCATCCATAATATAAGGAGAAATCAATGCCCCTCAAAAGGAATGTTAAGCGAATTATTCTATTTTCCCTAGTCACTCTGTTCTTTGGATATGGTATTCAGCACGCCTATCAGGGTAATGTATTAAGTGCAAATGAGATTGGTGCGACAGATCAGCATATAGTCACGGACCAGAAAACGGAGGCTAAGGATTCATCTGTCCGATCCACTCTATCTGGTAGTTCTAAGGAGAATGTCGGTGAAAAGCCTCTCATATCCATGTTTTGGGCTGTTCCGTTTATATTGATCCTGTTATCCATCGCGATTTTCCCATTATTTGCCCCGGATTTCTGGCATCACAACTATTGGAAGCTGAGTCTTTTCGTTTTTGGCCTTCCCATGATCATTATTTCCTTATTTTTCTTGAACGACCATGTTTATAAGAGTACAATCCATGAAGTCATGAACTATGTATCCTTTATTCTACTGCTAGCCTCCCTTTTCACTATATCGGGAGCCATTTTGGTGAGAGGAACTCTTGTGGGAACCCCTCTTCTGAACACTATTATACTTGGTATTGGGGTGGTTTTAGCCAGTTTCATGGCGACAACAGGAGCGTCCATGCTTTTGATTCGCCCTCTGATTCGAGCTAATAAGTTTAGATCGAAGAAAGTCCATATCATTATATTCTTTATATTCCTTGTGAGTAATATTGGTGGGCTACTCACACCTTTAGGAGACCCGCCCTTGTTTTTAGGCTTTCTGAAGGGAGTTCCCTTTCTCTGGACCCTAAAAAACCTCTGGCTGGAATGGTTTATCACCAATATCATATTGTTAACTCTTTTCTTTATTTGGGATTCGTACTCCTATAAAAAAGAAAAGGCCAATGGAACCCTTCAAGAAGATCCAGCTAATGGTGTCAAAGAACCCATCAAGATTCAAGGCAAGATTCAGTTTATCTTTTTAGCTGGAGTTGCTTTAGCTATCTACTTCCAGGGATATTTGATCAATACAGTGAAAGGATGGCCTCATTTTGGGCCAATGGAAGGAGGCATGCTCCTTATGTTGGTATTGTCCCTGTTGATAGCAAAGCCGAAGAGCCAAATCCGTAAAGCTAATGAGTTTACCTGGTTTCCAATCAAGGAAGTGGCCGCTTTGTTTGCGGGGATCTTTGCCTGTATGGTGCCAACACTCTATTTGCTTGAGCTTCACGGCAAGAACTTACCCTTGGAAACGCCTGTAGACTTTTATTGGGTAACTGGCTTACTATCCAGTTTTCTTGATAATGCACCAACTTATCTTGTTTTTTTGAAGGCCGCCATTGTAAAATTATCTCCTGAACTTGCTAAATTAGTCCCTGATATCAGCCAATTAAGTGAGCCTGAAACAATTAAGTTGCTAGCAAAAAGTAAGGGGGTCTCACCCTATTTAGCGGCCATATCCTGTGGAGCAGTGTTTATGGGAGCCATGAGCTATATTGGGAACGCTCCCAATTTTATGGTGAAAGCCATTGCTGAAGAACAGGGGATCAAAATGCCCAGCTTCTTTGGTTATATGATTTACTCCATATTGATACTGATCCCTGCATTTATTTTGGTGACCGTTATTTTCTTCTAATTCTAATAATATCCGGTCTGAAGTGTTCTATATTTATATCTTTTAAAGGAGTACGATTATGAGTCTTGTTGATTTCAACGAAATATTATGTCCGGTAGACTTTTCCAAGCTCTCCGACTACGCTCTCAAACACGCCATAAAGCTTTGTGAGCTATTTGATGCCAAACTCTTTATTCTGCATATTGCGCCTCATGTTCGCTATAGCAGGACAAGTTATTACGACGGGGATCATGAAAGCGACTTTAAAAAGCTTTGTGAGAATATTCCCAAAACAATAACGTCTCATTCAGAAACCATTAAAAATGACGATGTGGATAAAGGCATCATTGAATACGCCAACGCCAATAAAATTGATCTCATTGTCATAGGGACTCAAGGACACAGCGGTATTGAGCGGTTCTTTCTTGGGAGCACAACAGAAGAATGCATCCGAAAAGCCCCCTGTCCTGTATTGGTGGTGAGAGAATTGGATCACAGCTCTTGATAATGCGATGGACAGCTATAGTTAATTTATTGCTCCCTTTAACCCTTTGAGGTGTTTAATATATATAGAAAGAAATAATAATGTATTTTTGCCCTCTAAAAGGGTGAGGAGGATTCATGGGCCAAATAGATATCCAAAAGCTTAAAAGAGAAATCCAGGTGATCGAAGAAGATATTGAAAGTATTGAGGAAATACCCATAGAAAAGCGTACAGAACAAAACAACCTCTTACTCGATGTTCTGACAACAAATCTTACCAAAATGTACAGTAAATTAGAACGTCTGGATCTTCAAGTGGACTCAAACAGCCTTTAGTCCCTTTATCCATCAGGATTCTCCAATAGATTTAGACTTGAGGGGATATGGCTCAAAGTAGCGAAGAAACTCATTCAAGTCCTTTTTATGGTTATGGGTCAGGTTCTCAAAACGACAACCCACTTGCTTATAAGAACTATTTGAATCTTCAGACCACATTCTTTGGACTTCAATATCCATAAAGCGTTTTTTTCCTGAAGGGTCAGGAAACTGAAGACGTATTGTGAAGTGATCTTTTAATTCCATTTTGGAAGAGTCGATCCACAGCCTGGCTCCCGTTTCACTGATGTCCAATACAATCCCTACAGACGATATGACATCCCCCAGTAATTTAACTGTTGTAAACCATTCCTTTCGTATTGAGTTTCTGTTTCTTTCATGCAAACTTTGATCCATCTTGTCTTTTCGTCCTTTTAGATGATTGCTATCGTGCCTCAAAGCACATTCGCCCCACACTATACCATACTGATTATGAATTGTCCGGTTATAAAACCTGCACTCCGTAGAGACGCGATTAATCGCCTCTCTACGGGGCAACAATTTATAAACTTTTTAGTATATCAAGCTAATATAAACATAAAGAAATGTCAAGAGATCTGCTGGTTTTTAGTTTTTGAAAGTTTTTTATCAATTTGTAGAGCCAGTTGTAGTGTTCAATTTTTACAGGACGAATGATTGTGAGAAATAGTTGATTAACTTATGGTTCTTTTAAAGATCGAGGGGAATATGCCTCAAATACCCTATGGGTTATAATTTAACATGAACGATCCAGCTGAAAACGACACCCTCTAATCTAGATTGATCTTGATGGAACTCTCACCAAGGGTTGCAAATGATTAAAGAAGAAGAGTTTTTTGATACCAGCAGGTTTGGTATTGCTGATCATTGTCAGCGTGATTCCAGGCTCTGAAATCCTTAGAGAATTGCTTTATTCTGATACGGGTAGATGGAAATCTGCTATCATCAATAGTCTTGTCTTTGGTTTTATTGGCACATCCTTGATCTATCTTGTCCTAAGGAAATATCTAAAACCCAATTTCGCCTTAAATGATCCTAATGGATCTCTAAAAAACGTGTCTTCTCATCTCCTGGCTATGAAAAACGCCGGGCCTTCCAGGAATGATTTCTATCAATCTCTTGTTCATTCTATTCATGAGGCCTTGGGGGTTTCAAATATTCTGATCACTCGGATTATCCCCAATACCTCGCGGGTCCAGACTATTATCTTTTGGTCTGAAGGACAATGGATCGGGAATAGGGAATTTGATCTGACTGGAACTCCCTATGAATCTATTCAGCCCGGTGATATCCTTCACTACCCTAAAGATGCCTGTACATTATTTCCGAATACTCAGGACCTCACTCATCTAAATGATATCGGATGGGTGTGTGCTCCTCTCATAAACAATCTTTCCCATGTGATCGGTCACTTGACTTTGATTGACTCAAAACTCATAGACGAAAACACTATAGACCGATCTGTTATAGAAATCTGTGCCGCCTGCGCTCAAAAGGAAATGGAACGGATGGACAATCTGGAAAAACTTCAGCTCGCTAGCAGTGTTTATGAAAGTTCCTCGGAAGGGATTTGTGTTACGGATCGTAATGGGTGGATCCAATCGGTGAATCCAAGTGTCACAACTATAACAGGCTATGAACGGGATGAAATCATCGGGAAAAGTCTCAGTCGATTTTTATTAGATTGCCCCGATCAGGACTACCCTCAGGATATGTGGCCGTCTATCTCACGAACAGGCCGCTGGCAGGTGGAATCCTACAGTAAGCGAAAGAATGGAGAGGTCTACCCTCAGTTTATCAATATCAACTCCGTTATGGATAAGGATGAGGAAATCCTGAGACTCATAGCCTTTATTACTGATATAACCAATGTTAAAAGAGCAGAAGAGGATATTATTCAGGTGGCCAATCATGATCCGCTTACTGGCTTATCCAATCGTTTTAATTTCCATAATGAACTGCAGCGATTAATTGATCAGTCTCAAAGTCACACAAATAGAATGGCATTAATCCTCCTTGGTGTCGATCGATTTAGCTTTATCAATGATACTTTAGGGAACACAAAAGGAGATTCCCTCCTTCAGAAGGTGGCCTTGCGACTTAAAGAATCCCTTAACGAGGATCAGTTATTGGCTCGTTGGGGGGGAGACGAGTTTATACTGGTCTTGAAAAAGTGTAATGATAGAGATGAAGTCTCTGCCAAGGCTCAACAGTACCTGGATTCATTAAGTAAAGTCTTTCTAATCGAGGAACAGGAGATATTTTTAAGTGGCAGTATTGGTATATCCCTATACCCATCCGACGGTTTGGATGAAGAAGCCCTTCTTAGACATGCGGATACAGCCATGAAGTTTGCGAAAGATGAGGGAAAAAATAACTTTAAGTTCTACTCACAGGTTCATCAGCCCATGTCCCTGGATCGTTTGCGACTTGAGAGTGACCTCCATCATGCTTTGGAAAAGGAAGAGTTTTTCCTTCGCTTTCAGACCCAGGTAAACATCAAATCAGGAAAGATCATCGGTGCTGAAGCCCTGGTCTATTGGGATAGTGAGGACCGTATCATCGGCCCTGGAGAGTTTATCCCTGTCGCAGAAGAGAACGGTTTGATCGTCCCCTT